>Ga0265297_10000152_pt1 | contig 230460 bp, 217 predicted proteins | sample Munlanlwell13791_FD_192502 | JGI IMG/M metagenome (GOLD analysis project Ga0265297, IMG submission 192502) | Leachate microbial communities from a municipal landfill in Southern Ontario, Canada - Leachate well 137-91 | ecosystem: Engineered > Solid waste > Landfill > Unclassified | place...
GCAAGAAGCGGGCGCACGCAAACTTTGTAAAGAGGTTTTTGAAAAAGTTGTATTAGAAGAGGGGCAGGTACTTTTGGGCTGGCGGGATGTTCCTGTAGACGACTCTGAGATAGGCCAGGGCGCTAAAGCCTCCCAGCCGTATTTCGAGCAGATTTTTATAGGCAGAAATGAAAAGATTAAGGATAATCTTGAGTTTGAGAGGGTACTTTATGTTATCAGAAAGCAGGTTGAAAATACCATCCGTTCCCTGAATTTCGAACAACAGAAATATTTCTACATAACTAATATTTCCTGCCGTACGTTTTCTTACAAGGGGCTGCTTATGCCCAGCCAAGTGGATAATTTCTTTCTTGATCTTAAAGATGAAAACATGCAAAGCGCTTTATGTTTGGTACATTCACGTTATTCAACAAATACTTTTCCCACCTGGGATCTTGCGCAGCCGTTTAGATTCTTAGCGCACAACGGCGAAATTAATACCTTGCGCGGCAACATTAACGGGGTAAAGGCCAGGGAGCGGTTGCTTGCTAATGAGCTATTCGGTACGAATATAGAGAAATTAAAGCCGGTTATTGTAGAAGGAGGGAGCGATTCAGCCGCACTTGATAATTTTTTTGAGTTGTTAGTGCTTTCCGGCAGAAGTATTCAACAGTCAATGATGATGCTTGTTCCCGCCGCCTGGGAGCATGATAATCTGATGAATAAGGAACTTAAGGATTTTTATAAGTATCATGCCTGTTTTATAGAGCCTTGGGATGGGCCTGCGGCGCTCGCATTTACAGACGGAAGCAATATCGCAGCAGCGCTTGACAGAAACGGACTTCGCCCGGCACGCTACATTGTAACCAAAGATGATTTTTGCGTGATGGCTTCTGAAGTCGGTGTTTTGGATATTCACCCGGCGGATATTAAACTTTCCGGCAGGCTTGAACCGGGCAAGATATTTTTTATTGACACAAACTCCGGCTGTATCGTTGACGATTCTAGTATTAAAGAAAATGTGTCATTAGCAAAGCCGTATGGCCAGTGGTTGGCTAAAAACTTGGTCGATTTCGATAAGATTACCGCTAGTTCATCCGGCAATAGGATAACACAAGGCTTAATTCCGCTATTTAAGGCTTTTGGTTATTCGCGCGAAGATTTTAAAATGATATTGGCGCCTATGGCAGAAGAAGGCAAGGAGCCTGTAGGGTCTATGGGCAATGATTGCCCGCATGCTTTTTTATCAAAAAAACCGCAGTTGCTCTATAGCTATTTCAAACAGCTTTTTGCGCAAGTTACTAATCCCGCGATAGATTCCATAAGGGAAAAAAACGTTATGAGCCTTGAGAGTTTTATCGGGCCTGAAAAAAATATTTTAAAGGAGTCTCCAGAGCACAGTCATAAACTTGAAATTAAGAATCCTATCCTGACTAATGAGGAGCTTGCCAGAATACGCGATATTAGTATAAATTCTTTTAGGGCACAAACCATCTATACTTTTTTTGATTCAAAAAACGCTAACGATGGTTTCCTGCGCACGATAGAAAGAATTTGTTCTGAGGCGGAATACGCCATTGAAAAAGGATATGCTTTTATTATACTTAGCGATCGCGGAGTTGATGAAAATAATATTGCACTGCCTGCGTTGCTTGCGGCTAGTGCGGTTCATCATTATCTTGTAAGAAAGAGTATCCGTTCGCAGGTAGCTTTGATTGTAGAAAGCGCCGAACCCAGGGAAGTGCATCATTTTGTTTTGCTCTTTGGTTACGGAGCTGATTGCCTGAACCCTTATTTGTCTTATGAGGCGGTAGAGTATTTAGTCCGCGAAAAACAAATTACCCTTGATTTTAAAGCAGCGATAAAGAATTACCGCAAAGCCTTAACAGACGGTGTATTAAAAATATTGTCAAAAATGGGGATATCTACTTTAAGGAGCTATCGCGGCGCCCAGATATTTGAGGCCTTGGGTTTGGAATCTGATTTTATCGGCCGTTATTTTACCGGTACCGCATCAAGAATAGGCGGGGTTGGCCTTGAGGGGATAATTGAGGAAACCATAGAGAGGCATCGGCTGGCCTATAATCAAAGCGGTATCGGTAATATCCTGCCCAGCGGGGGGGTTTACCAATGGAAAAAAGACGGTGAATTCCATCTTTGGCGCCCGGAAAGTATCGCTGCGCTTCAGGACGCGGCGCGTGATAATGATTATGAAAAATACAAAAAATTTGCGCGCTTGATCAATGATCAGTCGGTAAATCCGACTACCTTAAGGAGCCTTTTTAGGCTTAAGAAAGTAAATCCTATTGCTCTAGAGGAGGTTGAACCCGCAAAAGAGATTATGCGGCGTTTTGTTACCGGAGCGATGAGTTTTGGCTCGATAAGCGGTATTGCCCATGAAACTATTGCTATTGCCATGAATCGAATAGGCGGAAAATCCAATACCGGAGAGGGCGGAGAGGATCCCAATAGGTTTGTTACTTTACCCAACGGGGATTCAAGAAGGAGCGCCATAAAACAGGTTGCATCAGGAAGGTTTGGAGTTACTGCAAATTATCTTGTTAATGCTGACGAGATCCAGATAAAAATTGCCCAAGGGGCAAAGCCCGGAGAAGGAGGGCAGCTGCCCGGGCACAAGGTAAGCCAGATAATTGCGCGCACCAGGTATACAACCGCCGGAGTTACCTTAATATCTCCGCCGCCGCATCATGATATTTATTCAATAGAAGACCTGGCACAACTTATTTTTGATTTAAAAAATGTTAACCCGCACGCACGTATTAGCGTTAAGCTGGTTTCTGAGATTGGGGTAGGCACAATTGCCGTAGGTGTTGCCAAGGGGCATGCAGACATGGTCCTTATTTCAGGCGGAGACGGAGGTACCGGCGCTTCCCCGCGAAGCTCCATAAGGCATGCTGGGCTTCCCTGGGAATTGGGGCTTTCCGAGACACATCAGGCGCTGGTTCTTAATAATCTGCGTTCGAGAGTATGCTTGCAAACTGACGGGCAAATGCGTACCGGCCGCGACGTTGCAATAGCCGCTTTACTGGGAGCCGAGGAATTTGGGTTTTGCAGCGCGGTGCTCGTAGTAATCGGCTGTGTCATGTTAAGGCACTGTCATCTCAATAATTGTTCTGTCGGGGTAGCTACACAGGATGATATTCTGCAGAAGAGGTTTAAGGGGAAAGCGGAATTCATAGTGAATTATTTTAATTTTGTTACAGAGGAGCTGCGTTTGATTATGGCCGAACTTGGAATAAGAACGGTTGATGAATTAGTCGGCAGGGTGGACCTGTTGGAATTTAACGGCGATATCCTCCCTGCTAAATCCAGGGGGGTAAATTATTCCAATATTCTTTATGCCCCGGAAGGCTGCAAAGGTGCTGTTAAAATAGGCACCGTTAGAAAAAATGCTCAGTTAGAAAATGTTCTGGATGTGAAACTTCTAAAATTGTCCGAGAAGGCAATTTTAGAAAACAAACCGGTCGAAGTTTCATCTGAAATTAATAATACTGATAGGGCTGTAGGGGCAATGCTTAGTGGCCAGATCTGCAGAAAATGTGGGGATGGAATATTGTTAGAGGATACGATACGCGTGAAATTTACCGGTACCGCCGGTCAATCCTTCGGGGCCTTTTTGGTTAAAGGAGTAACTTTTGAGCTGGAAGGTATGGCTAATGATTATGTGGGTAAGGGTATTTCCGGAGGCAAGATTATAATTTATCCGCATAAAAGCTCGACATATGCTCCGGATAAAAATATTATTATGGGCAATACAACTTTTTATGGAGCTATTTCCGGGGAAGCCTATATTTGTGGCGTTGCCGGAGAGAGGTTTTGCGTAAGAAACTCCGGGTTATATGCGGTTGTAGAAGGCGTGGGTGATCATGGGTGCGAATATATGACCGGAGGAAGAGTATTGGTGTTGGGTAAAACAGGAGTAAATTTCGCAGCGGGAATGTCAGGAGGCATAGCTTATATTTATGATGTAGATAAAACATTTAGCAACAAATGTAATAAGGATATGGTTGAGCTTGAAGCTGCCAGAGAAGAAGACCGGGATACAATTTATCATCTGTTGCGTAATCATTTTAAATACACTAAAAGCGTAAAAGCAAAACAAATCATTGATAATATGCATGAAGAGTTTAAGAGGTTCATCCGGGTTATGCCGCTTGAATACAAACGTATTTTAGAAGGGGCAAAAATAGATGGGTGATATTAAGGGTTTCTTAAAAATAGCCAGAAAAGGTAATCAATACAGGCCGGTCTGCGAACGCATCCGTGATTTCAAGGAGGTAGGTAAGATTTTGCCGCCTGAACAGTCGCAAGAACAGGCTAGTAGATGTATGGATTGCTCAACTCCGTTTTGCCATTCAGCATGCCCGATAGGAAACTATATTCCGGAGTGGAATGACTATATGTTCCGGGGTAATTGGAAAGAGGCAGTCGAATTGCTGGAGAGCACGAATGGCCTTCCTGAGATTACCGGAAGGCTTTGCCCAGCGCCTTGTGAGCATGCCTGTGTTTTAGGCCTAAATGATGATGCTGTTTGTGTCCGTGAAAATGAACTGGCAATAGCCGAGTTTGGTTTTGGGAATGGTTTGATTAAGCCTAAAAATGTAAGTAAAAGAACGAAAAAGAAAGTAGCTATTGTAGGTTCCGGCCCTGCGGGATTGTCCTGTGCTAGCCAGCTTAATCAGGCAGGGCATCGCGTAATTGTGTTTGAACGCTCGCTTATGCCCGGAGGAATTTTGCGCTACGGGATCCCCGATTTTAAACTTGAGAAAGAAATTATCGACAGGCGTATTAATATATTTAAGAAAGAAGGAGTTGAATTTAAGACAAATATTAATGTCGGAGTTGATTATCCGGTTAAAAAACTTTTAAAAGATTTTGACGCGGTCTGCCTTGCTGGCGGCGCCGCTTTGCCCAGGGATATCAAAATAGAGGGAAGGGATGCCACAGGCATTTATTTTGCCATGGAATATTTGATTCAGGCAAACAAGCGCCTGTCAAAAGAGCTGAATCCTATAGACAAGCTGATTGATGCCAGGGGGAAGAAGGTCGTTGTGATCGGTGGAGGAGATACGGGAGCCGACTGTGTCGGTACGGCTAACAGGCAGGGGGCTTCTTGTATAACCCAGATAGAGGTATTACCGCAGCCGGCTGGCTGCAGAACAGAAGCATATCCTTGGCCGGCATATCCCTTGTTGTTAAAAACAACTTCCAGCCATGAAGAAGGCGCAGAGCGGCTCTGGACAGTGCTGACAAAAAGTTTTATTCAGAAGGGCGGCCGTTTAAAAGGAATTTCTTGTGTAAGGGTGGAATTTAACAGAATTCAAGGACAGGCTTGCTCTGTAATGAAGGAGATTCCGGGTAGCGAATTTGAAATTGATGCAGATCTGGCAATTATTGCTATCGGTTTTTTACAACCCGAACATTCAGGTTTGCTTAAGGAGATTAATGTTGAGTTTGACGAGTGCGGCAATGTCAAGACAAATGGATCCTATATGACTTCAGTTAAAAAAGTTTTTTCTGCCGGTGATATGAGGCGCGGGCAGTCATTGGTGGTTTGGGCTATTTCGGAAGGAAGGTCTGCCGCCTATTTTATAGACCAGTATTTAATGGGCAGCAGCAGTCTGCCGCTAATTTAAAGGAGCATAGAGATGATCTCGACGGGAATAAAAGGCTTGGATGAAATGATTACCGGTTTAAGGAGCGGGGATAATGTAGTTTGGCAGATAGATAAGATAATTGATTATATTGACCTTGTGGAACCTTTTGTTCAGCGGGCGCTTAAAGAAAACAAAAAGGTTGTATATATAAGGTTTGCCCAACATAAAGAGCTGCTTAAGCCTTCAAAGAATATAAAGCGGTATGAATTAAATGCTCATGCGGGATTTGAGACCTTCACCACTAAGGTAAACAATATTATTACTCAGGAAGGTGAGGGAGCCTATTATGTCTTTGACTGCCTTTCGGAGCTTCTTTTAGCCTGGGCTACGGACCTTATGATCGGGGATTTTTTCATGGTCACCTGCCCTTATCTTTTTGAACTTAAAACCGTCACTTACTTTTCGATATTACGCAACCACCATTCTTTTAAATCTATTGCCCGCATACGTGAAACTACCCAGCTATTACTTGATGTGTACCACTGTGGGGCTAGCTGTTATATCCATCCTTTAAAGGTCTGGAACCGTTATTCACCGACCATGTTTCTTCCCCACTTGAAAAAACTTGACCGCTGTACGCCCATTACGGATAGCGCAAACTCCGCAAGGTTGCTTAATTATATCAGCCAGAAAGGTTCGGAGAGCGTAAAGAGAAACCTTGATTATTGGGACCGTTTGTTTATTGAGGCCGAGGAGTTGTATAAAAAAGGCGCGTCACAAGAGAAAATAAAAGAAATGGTCAAAAAGCTAAGCGGCATCATGATCACTAAAAACAAGAAGATCCTTTCTCTGGCACTGGAGAATTTTTCGCTGGAGGAGCTGGTTGAGATCAAATCAAGGTTGATCGGTACAGGTTTTATCGGAGGCAAAGCCGTAGGCATGCTTTTAGCCAGGAAGATTCTCTCTAAAAAAATTCCCGATTGGCAGGATTTTTCAGAGTCGCATGATTCATTCTATATTGGTTCAGATATATTCTACTCATATATAGTGCATAACCGCTGGTGGAAATTGCATGTTCAGCATAAAACCGAAGAGGGGTATTTTAACATTGCTCAGGTTTTAAAAGAAAAAATGCTCTTCGGGGTGTTCCCGGAGGAGATAATGGAGTATTTCCAGCAGATTATAGAATACTTTGGATCCTCACCTATTATTATCCGTTCAAGCTCCCTATTAGAGGATGATTTTGGCAATGCCTTTGCCGGGAAATATGAGAGTATCTTCCTGGCGAATCAGGGCAGTCCGGAGCAGAGGTATATCCAATTTGCCGAAGCTGTTAAAAAGATTTATGCAAGCACAATGAGTAATGACGCCCTGGTCTATAGAAAGCAAAGAGGCTTGGATAAATTAGACGAACAGATGGCGCTGTTAGTTCAGCGTGTTTCAGGCGCCCACCATAAACATTATTTTTTCCCCGACCTTGCCGGAGTTGGTGTTTCTTACAATACCTATGTATGGAACAAGCAAATCGACCCTGAGGTTGGCATGCTTAGGGTGGTATTCGGATTAGGGACCAGGGCAGTTAACCGGGTGGAAGGTGATTATCCCAGGATGTTAGCATTAAGCGAGCCTTCCAGGCGGCCGTATGCCGAAAAAGACGATTTAAGAAAATACTCACAGCATGAGGTAGACATTATAAACACTAAAGACAATCTACTTGAAACCGTATCTTTTGAAAGAATCATCAGCGCAAAATTATATTCGCATGTCGAACGTGTAGCGGTTAAGGATACCGAATCTATGCAGCTGATGAGTGAAAAGGGCGTGTCAGAGAAGAGCTATTGGATATTAACTCTCGACGATGTTTTTAAAGACAATAAACTGGTGAATTATTTTAAAAGAATATTAAAATCACTCCAGGCAGCGTATCATTATCCGGTTGAGATAGAATTTACGATTAATTACGATCAAGCCGATAGATTTAAGATAAACCTTTTACAATGCCGGCCTTTGCAGACTCGCGGCCTGGGGCAAAAGGTCAGCCTGCCGGAAAAAACCGATAAGACAGCAACTTTGCTCGATTCCCGCGGCTATTTTCTGGGTGGAAATATTTCCCAGAAAATAAAATGGATAATCTACGTTAATCCGGAGAAATATAATAAACTTAATTTAACCGATAAATATGAAATTGCCCGGACAGTGGGTAAACTGAACGCGATCATTAAAAACAAAGAGGAAATCCCTGCTTTACTAATGGGGCCCGGCAGGTGGGGGACTACCACGCCATCTTTAGGGGTTCCGGTAAAGTTCGCCGAAATTAATAATGTGGCTGCGCTCTGTGAAATTGCTTTTTCAGCCGGCAACCTTATGCCCGAACTATCCTTCGGAACGCATTTCTTCCAGGATCTGGTAGAAACCAATATTTTTTACCTTGCCTTATTCCCTGAGAAAAAGGAAGTTCTATTTAATGATAAGTATCTTGAGCGTTTTGAGAACTTGTTTATCAAGCTCATACCAGAGTGTGCCAGATATGATGAAGTAATCGGAGTTTATGATGCAGGAGCTAAGAATTTGAGAATAATGTCGGATGTAATATCCCAGAAGGTGGTATGTTTTTCTGAAGCGATACGCTGAGAAATTACTTGCTATGGTGCGGGGAATAATATATAATCCTGTTTTTTAAGAGCAGTGCCCTAAAGGATAGTTTTAAATGAAAAAATTACTTAGCCTTATCATAACTACGCTAATTATCGCCTTCGGAGGCCCCCATCTCGGGCTTTCCGCCCATCAGGCGGTGGTTGCATCTATATTCTGCGCATCAATTATGGGTGTATTGCTTTACTGGGACCTTCGCCTGAGCTTTGTTTTCTTAGGCGGCGGTATTATGCTTTTGTCCCGCTCGATAGACCTGGAGAATTTTATAAAGTTTGCCTCTCTGGATGTAGTTTTGTTCTTAATCGGTACAATGATCCTGGTTGGCATGCTTAATGATGCCGGTTTTTTCTATTGGCTGATAACCCGGCTGTTAAGGATCAAGAAGATAACCGGTAAAAAACTCTTTTTTATGATCATGCTTTTATCCGGCGTATTATCAGGGTTAGTCGGCGAAGTTGCCTCTATAATTATAATGGCCAAGGTAATAATTGATATATGCCATCTTATAGATGTTGATCCTGTTCCCTTAATTATGGCCTCGGTTTTAGCCACCAATATTGGCTCTTCCGGAACATTGCTGGGTAATCCGGTGGGGGTTTTGATCGCTGCCCGGGCAAACTTAAGCTTTGAAGATTTTATGATTAATGCTTTTCCGGCAACTGCCATTGTTTTTACGGTCACCATAATGATTTTACTATTATGGTATAGAAAAACCATAAAAAAGATGAATGAACGGCTGATCCCCTTGAAAGAAAACTCCTTTTTTATCTCGCTTATTACAATCCCGACAGATAAGAAAACCAAAATAAGCATAAGTATCTTTTTTGGCATGCTCGTGACTATCTTCTTTCACCGCAGAATTGAAGCTGTTTTTGGGCTTGAGGAAAACAGTATCCTGATGATTACTCCTATAGTCTTTGCCGGCATTGCCCTGCTTTATCGCCGCGACAGAATGCGCCATTATGTCGAACGGGAAGTAGAATGGACATCAGTTTTATTCTTTTTATTCCTTTTTGCCCTTGCAGGGGCGGTAAAATTCAGCGGAATTTCCGATATTCTCGCAAATGGGTTATTAAAGAAGTTTAGCGATCCAGCAATGTTATCAGGGGTATTGATCTATTCAAGCAGCCTGCTTTCAGCCATGCTTGATAATACAGTAGTAGTAGCAACTTATATCCCGATCGTCCAAAGTTTAGGCAATCTCAATATTAATATAAATCCTCTCTGGTGGTCGATTTTATTCGGAGCATGCTACGGGGGCAATATTACCATTATCGGCTCTACCGCTAATATTGTGGCTATGGATATCCTGGATAAAAACTGCGGGTTAAAAATAAGTTTTTTTACCTGGCTTAAGGTCGGCCTGGTTGTAGGCATTATAACAACCACGGTTGCCTATCTTTCGGTAATTTTCCTGATTCACTAAAATATCAAAAATTTTCTTGACAAATAAAGCCGAGGTGTTATATTAACCTTGTTATTGTGAAAAATGGAACAATATGATTACAAATAAGAACTGCATCATTCGGCTTTCCCGATATAAAAACGCTCTTTATAGGTTGCAGGCACTGGGTTTTGTGAAAGTTTTCTCAGATAATCTTGCGGATGCCGTAAGCGGTACTGCTTCTCAAGTAAGGAAAGATTTCTCGATTTTTGGTATTTCCGGGAACAAAAAAGGGGGATACCAGATTGATTCGCTGCTTGAAAAGCTAAACAGTATTCTTGGTAAGGATCAACTACAGAAAGTTATTGTTGTAGGAGCCGGACATATCGGTAGCGCTCTTATGCGTTACCGCGGATTTGAAAAAGAGGGGATTAAAATTGTCGCCGGTTTTGATATAGACCCGGCCAAAATCAACCGCTCTAGTTTTGTTCCTGTCCTGCCTCTAGATGAAGCCAAGGCTTTTATTAAAACTCATAGTATCCGTATAGCTATCTTGGCTGTTCCGGATATCGCAGCCCAGCAGGCAACAGATATAATTTGCGCTTCGGGGATTAAGGGGATACTTAATTTTGCTCCTCTCGGGCTGAAGGGTACCGAGGGATGCATTATTAATAATGTTAATCTGGAAATTGAGTTAGAGAACTTGATTTATTTCGTCAACGTAACGGAGAAGACCAGGTAACAATATAGGACGAAAATGGCTAAAGCCGCAGAAAATAAAAGAAATCTTCCGCAGGTTGGTTTGGACAGGGGGGAATTAGATCAGATTATCTCTCGGTATATTGGCAAACCTGGAAGTATCCTGGGTATATTAGAAGATGCGCAGAAGTCTAACCAGCATAAATATCTTACTCAAGATTCCTTAGAGTATATTGCTAAGAGGGCCAATATTCCCCTCTCCCGAATATATAATATTATTACTTTTTATGCTTTTTTTAACCTCAAGCCCCAAGGCAAACATTCGATTATTGTCTGCCGGGGTACGGCCTGCCATACGCGGGGTTCAAAAAATCTCCTCGATTTCTTGATTAATTTATTCGGTTTTAAAGAGGATGATTTTAGCCAGGATGGCAAGTTATACCTGACTACAAAGGATAATAAATTTACGATAAAAACCGTTGCCTGTTTTGGGCAGTGTGCCCTGGCGCCGGTAGTTGAGATAGACGGCAATATTTATAGCCGTATGACTACGCAGAAATTGCAGAAAATTATTAAAAGTATCGCCTTGCGGGGAAACAAGAAATGAAAATAAAAACTGCTGAAGAGCTGAAGTTGATTAAAGACATTGGCTTGGCAAAGCTGTTGCCTAAAGAACCGCGTATAGCGGTTGGAACAGGCACCTGCGGCATCGGTAACGGCGCAGAGGAAGTTTTTAATGTTTTTAAAGCTTCGCTATCAAAAAAGAAAATACCTGCTTTGCTTACTAAGGTCGGTTGTTTCGGATTTTGTGCCGAGGAGCCGCTGGTAAATATTTCATTGCCCGGAAAACCTTTAGTTATTTTAAATTCTGTTTTACCCAGAGATGTAGATTCTATTGTCAGGGAGTTGGCAGGAGGCGATATCAATCCTAAAAGGGCGTTGTGTAAAATTGAATCCTGGGACCATATAACCGGACAAATTACTTATGGGCAGGGTTTTCAGAAGATACCGAATTGGTACGAAATTCCGTTTTTTAAATGGCAGAAGAAAATTGTGCTAAGGGACTGCGGGTTAATTAATCCGGAAGATATAGAGGAGTATATTGCCGTAGGAGGATATAGTGTCCTGCAGCGGGTTTTAAAAGAGGCAAAACCTGAAGCTGTTATTGCTGAAGTTAAAGATTCAAAGCTAAGAGGCAGGGGAGGTGCAGGTTTTCCTACTGGAGTAAAATGGGAATTAATGCGCAAGGAAATTTCAAATGAAAAATACGTTATCTGTAACGCGGACGAAGGAGACCCCGGAGCCTATATGAACCGTAATGAGAGCGAAAGCGACCCGCATATGCTCTTAGAGGGAATGGTTATCGGGGCCTATGCGATGGGCGCATCAAGAGGGATTATTTATGTGCGCGCGGAATATCCTTTGGCAGTAGAAAGGATACGAAAGGCAATCACTGAAGCCAGAGATTACGGTTTCTTGGGTGAAAATATATTTGACAGTGGTTTTTCTTTTGATCTGGATCTGGTAGAAGGCGCCGGCGCATTTGTATGCGGAGAGGAGACGGCTTTAATTTCTTCACTTCAGGGTAAATCAGGAAGGCCGCATACCCGTCCGCCGTTTCCTGCACAAAAAGGTTATTTAGATAAACCTACTAATATTAATAATGTCGAAACTTGGAGCAATATACCGGTTATTATGGCAAAAGGAGCCGGTTGGTTTATAAAAACGGGGACCAAAAATAGCTCCGGCACAAAAGTTTTTTCTCTCGTGGGCAAGATAAAGAATACCGGGTTGGTGGAGCTGCCTTTAGGGGCAACTTTACAAACGCTTATTTATAATGTCGGCTCTGGAACCGGTACAGATAAAAAGATCAAGGCAGTTCAAAGCGGAGGGCCTTCCGGAGGATGTATCCCGTCTTCATTGTTCGATACCCCTATTGATTATGAAACTTTGGCTTCATTGGGGGCGATCATGGGCAGCGGGGGGATGGTTGTTATGGACGATGATAACTGTATGGTTGATGTTGCGCGTTATTTTACGGAGTTTACAACCAGCGAGTCTTGCGGTAAATGTACGCCTTGCCGTGAAGGATTGAATCAAAATTTAAACATCCTGAATAATATTACAAGGGGTAAGGCTATCCTTAAAGATTTAGATGACCTGGAAAATCTGGGGGCGGTGATTAAAGACACGGCTCTTTGCGGTTTAGGGCAAACCGGGCCAAATCCCGTTTTGACTACGCTCAAATATTTTAAGCATGAATATGAAGAGCATATCAAAGAGCAGCGTTGCGACGGCGGGGTGTGTTCGGATCTTTTTGTTTCTCCCTGCGAAAACAGCTGTCCTTTGCATATGAACATCCCCGGATTCTTGCAGTTATTTAAAGAAGGCAGTCTCGAGGATGCTTTTGAATGTATTATCCGGGACAATCCTTTTCCGTCTTCAAGCGGCAGAATCTGTCATTTTCACTGTAAAATGCGTTGCCGCCGGGAGGATATCGATTATCCGGTGGCTCAAGGTGAAATTCACCGGTATGTAGCCGACAATATATATAAAGGCAAAAAAGAAACCAAAATTATTCAGCGGTTAGTTAAGGAAAAACTGCCAAAGACAGGAAAGAAAGTTGCGGTAATCGGCGCAGGGCCGAGCGGTTTGACAGCTGCATATTATCTGGCCCGGCTGGGCCATGAAGTTACTATTTATGAAGCTAACCTAGAAGCAGGAGGAGTCTTACGTTACGGTATTCCTGAATATAGGCTGCCCAAATCAGTCCTAAAGAAAGAAATTTCTTTTGTAGAAAAGATGGGTGTAAAGATTTTATACGGTAAAAAATTCGGAACAAAAGATTTACAAAATAAAATCAAAGCTGCCGACGCTGTATTTTTAGCAACCGGCGCTTATAAAGATATGAGCTTGGGTATCCCGGGAGAAGATCTAAAAGGAGTTTTATCCGGGACCGCTTTTTTGGAAGATGTGGCAGTCGGCAAAATTCCGTCTATTGGCAAGAAGGTAGTAATAATAGGGGCAGGAAATGTAGCAGTTGATGCTGCCCGCACAGCTTTAAGGTTAGACAGTGACGTTACTATTGTCTATCGCCGTCAAAAAGAAGATATGCCTGCCAATAAAGATGAAATTAAAGGCGCTGAGGCAGAAGGCGTAAAGTTCATATTTTTAGCCGGGCCTAAAGTTATTTTGGGGGATGCTAAAGGAAAGGTAAAAGGTTTAAGCGTAACTAAAATGACCTTGGGAGAATTTGATATTTCCGGACGGAGAAAACCGGTTGCTACGGATGAGTTTTCTGAAATTCCTTGCGATACGCTGCTTCTGGCGATTGGAGAAAGAGTAGACTCGAATTTTATCAAAGAGTGCGGGATTTTAGTAAATCAGGATGGTACAGTTAAAGTCGAAAGTTCTGATTTAAAAACAAGCTTGGATAAAGTTTATGCCGGAGGAGATTTAACCATGGGGCCGGCTACTGCTGTGGAAGCCATGGCTTGCGGTAAAAAGGCTGCTAAGTCGATTGATTTGGCTTTAAGTACAATTGACAGGTTCGACAGGCTGTTTCGTAAATTTTCCTATGAATTTAAGGCACCTCTGGAATCAAAAGCGGTACGAAAACAGGGAGGCCTTAAATTAGATATTAATAAACGAAAGAAGAACTTTAAAGAAGTTTCTTTAGGGCTTTCTTTAAAGCAGGCCCACGCTGAAGCTGGCAGATGCCTAAGATGCGATGTTAAAGAAGGTAAATAGATGGAAAAACCTCCCATATCTTTAAAAATTAACGGCAAGGCTTGTAAGTGCGGTCAATCTTTGACTGTATTGGAGGCTTGCGGGGAAAACGGTATTAATATCCCCACGCTTTGTTACTTAAAGGATATTAACAAAGAAGGCGCCTGTTCGATTTGTTTAGTCGAAATAAAAGGCGCCAAAAATCTTGCGCGTTCATGCGTTACTTACGTCAGGCAAGGCATGGAGATTTTTACCAATACTCCACGGGTAAGAAACGCAAGAAAGTTGAATTTAGAATTGCTCTTGGCGGGGCATCCTAAGGATTGTCTTTGCTGCGATAGGAGCCAAACTTGCGAATTAAGGAAACTTGCTTCCGATATGGGGATAAAAGAGGTGCGGTTTCCTAAGCTAACAAAAATAGAATTGCCTTTAGACTCTACCTCTGCGTCTTTAATCCGAGACCCCAATAAATGTATTTTATGCGGGCGCTGCGTTGCTGTTTGTTCGGTGATCCAAAGCGTTAAAGCGATTGATTTTACCGGCCGCGGCAAGGCAAGTAAAGTGACTACTTTTTTTGATTCCGGCCTGGCCAATAGCGTATGCGTTAACTGCGGCCAATGCCTTTTGGTCTGCCCCACGGGCGCAATTACCGAAAATATCGCTACAGAAAATGTATGGCAGGCGCTATCCGATCCTAAGAAATTTGTTGTTGTTGAAGTCGCTCCTGCAGTAAGGGCGGCAATCGGAGAAGAATTCGGCCTTCCGGCAGGCACCTTGGTTACGGCTAAATTAGCCGAAGGTCTGCGCAGGCTGGGTTTTGCTAAAGTTTTTGATACTCAGTTTTCCGCGGATCTGACAATTATGGAAGAAGGCTATGAGTTAATCGAGCGGATTAAAAATAAAGGACTTCTTCCTATGGTTACCTCTTGTTCGCCGGGATGGATAAAATTTGCCGAGCATTTTTTCCCGGGTATATTAGGGCATGTTTCAAGTTGTAAAAGCCCGCAGCAGATGTTTGGGGCAATTGCTAAGACCTATTATGCCGAGAAATATAATCTTGACCCAAGGGACATTGTAGTTGTTTCGGTTATGCCCTGTACTGCTAAAAAATTTGAGGCAAAGCGCCCTGAGATGAAAAGCGCATTTGATTACTGGAAAAATAAATTAGGCCTTAAAGACAATGAATCATTTTACGATGTGGATTATGTTTTAACTACGCGGGAAGCAGCCTCTATGATTAAAGAGGCGGGGATTGATTTTTTAAACCTTTCCGGAGAAGATTTTGATGAGCCTCTTGGTATTTCTACCGGAGCGGCTGTTATATTCGGAGCAAGCGGAGGGGTAATGGAGGCGGCATTAAGGACGGCTTATGAAGTGCTCACAGGCAGGCAGATAGAGAAATTGGACTTTATGGATTTAAGAGGGCTTAACGGAATCAAGGTCGCCGAAGTAGATATCGAGGGGTTAAAAGTTAAGGTTGCCGTGGCTAATAGCTTAAGCAATGCGCGTATATTGTTAGAAGAAGTTAAGGCCGGCTGTTCGCCTTATGCGTTTATTGAGATTATGACTTGTCCTGGAGGATGCCTCGGAGGTGCAGGCCAGCCAATACCGACAAATGATCAGGTTAGGTTAAAAAGGATGGAGGCGATTTATCGGGAGGATAAAAATAAAACCCTTAGAAAGTCGCATGAAAATCCTGCGGTGCAGGCGTTGTATAAAGAATTTTTAATCAAGCCTCTGGGAGAGAAATCGCATCATTTATTGCATACGCATTATACAGAACGCGCAGGGATTTAGTAAATAAGATTTTTCTTGTTTTTTAAACAAGATATGATAAAATTTTTACGCTGATTTTGAAGTTTCATGCCTTGGTCCCCCCTTAGGAAGACGAAGTAAGAACTTAAAAATCAAACTTAAAAATTAATCTTCTAAAGCCATGGAACATAAAAAACTCAATCCGGAATTAGTTAATCTTGTCCAGCAGTGGCAGGGCAAAAAAGGCAATTTAATCATGATTCTGCATGAGATTCAGAACCATCACGGTTATGTGCCTCGGGAATTGTCATTGGAATTATCTAGAATGCTGGATGTGCCGCTGGCCAGGATTTACGAGGTGATTACTTTTTATAATTTCTTTAAGTTGAGCCCTCCCGGTAAGCATCGTATTGCCCTATGCATGGGGACGGCTTGTTATTTAAGGGGCGCCGCGGTAATTTTGGATGAAATAAAAAATATCTTAGGTATTAAAGAAGGCCAGACAACCAAGGACGGGCTTTTTTATCTGGATGTGGTAAGGTGTTTAGGGTGCTGCGGTTTAGCCCCGGTTGTTATGATTGATGATAAAGTATACGGCAAGGTTAAAAAGAATGAGGTTGCCGATATCCTGTCCAAATATATTAAAGAGGAATAATTAGCTATGAATAAATTGACCCCGCATGATTTAGAAAAAATGCATCAGGCTTCCAGTGGTGCATCTAAAGACTGGATTAAGGTGGGTATGAGCAGCTGCGGTATTGCCGCAGGGGCAGATGATGTTTTTAACTTTTTTATTGAGGAAGTCAAAAAGAGAAATTTGCAGATTGAGATTAAAAAATGCGGTTGCGCGGGAGCTTGTTATGCCGAGCCTCTGGTTGAGGTAAGCGTTGCCGGCCTGCCTCCGGTAGTCTATGGCGCGGTAAATAAAGAAGTCGCGACCAAAATACTGGAGAAGCACGTTATTTCTAAAATGCTGGTCAATGACTGTATCTTTGAAGTATTAGGCTAAAATATAAGGAAAGCAGCTAACTTATGTATACCAAGGTTATTTTAGTAAAAGACACTGATTTAAAAAGAGAGGATAAAACGCGCGAGTTTTATACTCACCTTTTGGATTATCTTCGGGGAAGCAACCTGCATTCCCAGATTCAGGTAGTTAGGGTTGCTGATATAGGTGTATATGACAAGGGGTTGGTAATAAAGATTCTTCCGGATAAGATTATCTACTGCAATGTGCAGGACTCTGATATTAAGCGCATAGTCGATTCGACTTTAGATCAGGGGAAAATTATTGAAGACCTAGTTTTTAAGCTCAAAGCAAAACAGCACAGGCTTGTTTTACGCAATTGCGGAAAAATTAATCCCGAGAGCATAGAAGAATATATAGCCTGCGGCGGGTATTTGGGTTTAAAAAAAGTTCTTGGTGAATTAGGCCAGCAAAAACTAATCGAAGAGATAAAATTAAGCGGTATCAGGGGAAGGGGAGGTGCAGGGTATCCGACTTGGATGAAGTGGAATTTTGCCCGGGAGGCAGCTTCAACTGAGAAATTTGTAATATGTAATGCCGATGAAGGAGACCCAGGTGCTTATATGGACAGAAGCATTTTAGAGGGTGATCCCCATTCTGTTGTTGAGGGTTTGATTATAGCTGCTTTTGCCATTGGCGCTCCTAAAGGGTATTTTTATATCCGCGCGGAGTATCCTTTGGCAGTTGAAAGGATTCATAAGGCAATTAAGCAGGCTTATGATTTCGGTTTATTGGGCCAGAATATTCTCGGCAGTTCCTTTAATTTAGATATAGAAATAAGGCTGGGTGCCGGAGCTTTTGTTTGCGGAGAGGAAACTGCTTTGATTTCTTCTATCGAGGGCAAAAGAGGCACTCCGCATCCGCGTCCGCCGTATCCTTCTGTAAAGGGTTTATGGGGAAAGCCTACGGTTATAAATAATGTCGAAACTTTGGCGAATATACCGGTAATTATTTCAAATGGCGGTAAATGGTTTTCTCAAATCGGCACGCAAGCTTCAAAAGGGACAAAGGTTTTTGCGGTAACCGGAAAAGTTAAAAATTCAGGGTTGGTTGAGATTGCCATGGGCGCGACTTTAAGGGAGATCGTCATGGATATCTGCGGAGGGACATTATCCGGTAAGCCGATAAAAGCAGTGCAAACCGGCGGGCCCAGCGGCGGAGTAATTCCCGAAGCGCTTTTAGACACCCCGGTAGATTACGAAAATTTACAGAAATTAGGTTCGATCATGGGTTCAGGCGGAATGATTGTTATGGACGAGGATGACTGCATGGTTGATATTCCCAAGTTTTACCTCGGTTTTTGCGTGGAGGAATCCTGCGGAAAATGCGCTCCTTGCCGTATCGGAGGTTTTCAAATGCTGGGTTATCTGAAGAAGATATCTGAAGGAAAAGGCGTAGCGGATGATTTGGGGCAATTAAGAAGGCTGTCTCTGGCTATGCAGAAGGCATCTTTATGCGGGCTAGGCCAGACCGCTTCAAACCCGGTGCTTTCTACTTTAAAATACTTTGAACATGAATATAATGAGCATATTTTGAATAAGAGGTGCCCGGCAGGAAAATGCAGTAACCTTGTGACTTACGAAATTGTAGAAGATAAATGTAAGCGCTGCGGGCTTTGCGTAATTAACTGCCCGGTGCAGGCAATTAGCGGAGGTAAGGAGGAAGGGTATTTAATAGCGCAGGAGAAATGTATAAAATGCGGGCGCTGTTTTGATGTTTGTAAATTTAAAGCGATTTCTAAAAAATAAATATGAAAAAAATAATTCAAGCAAAAATTAACGGCATTTTATTAAGGGTTGAAGAAGGCACCACTATTTTAGAAGCAGCTAAGAGAGTGCAGATAAAAATTCCTACTCTTTGCAAGCATCCGGACCTGCCGCCTTCGGCTTCATGCGGAATTTGTATCGTCAAAAATAAAGGTTCTCATAAAATGTTGCGTTCCTGCTGCACTCCGCTTGAGGAGGGTATGGATATTATAACGCATGACCCTGAGATTGTTGAGATCAGAAGGACGGTAATCGAGCTTATCCTGTCTAATCATCCCAATGATTGCCTTAAGTGCGCAAGGAACAATGAATGTGAACTGCAAAAATTAACAGCGGATTTTGGGATTAAAGAAGAATCATTCCCGCAGTTTTTAAGGGATTTGCCGATAGACAGGTCTACCAAGGCTGTTGATCTTGACCCGAAAAAATGTATTCTTTGCGGGCGCTGTGTGCATGTATGTCAAGAGCTGCAGGATGTCTGGGCGTTATCATTTTTGGAAAGAGGCATGAAAACACGTATTTCTCCTGCCGGAGATATCCAATTGGCGGATTCTCCGTGCGTGCGCTGCGGGCAATGTTCAGCGCATTGTCCTACCGGAGCGTTCGTCGAGCAGGATCATACTGCGCAGGCTTGGAAGGCATTACAGGATCCTGATAAATACTGCGTGGTGCAGATTGCTCCTGCTGTCAGGGTCTCTATAGGCGAAGCCTTTGGTTATACGGGCAAAAATTTTACCAAAAAACTTTATGCATTATTAAGGCGTTTAGGGTTTAATGCAGTTTTTGATACTTCATTTGCCGCGGACGTTACGATTATGGAAGAGGCCAGCGAATTTGAGGACAGGCTCTTGCATGGCAGGCGGCCGTTACCTTTAATTACTACATGCTGCCCTTCTTGGGTAGATTTCATGGAAAAATTCTATACGGACATGATTGATCATTTTTCTTCCTGTAAATCTCCGCATGAAATATTAGGGGTGTTATCTAAGACTTATTATGCAGAAAAAAATAAAATTGACCCTTCCAAGATTTTTATGGTTTCGATTATGCCATGCACCTCCAAGAAATACGAAATTACCCGTAATGATGAGATGTTTGCTTCAGGGTATCAGGATATTGATACGGTTTTATGTACCAGGGAGCTGGTGCGCATGATTAAACAAGCTGGAATAGATTTCGACAGCCTTCCGGATGAGGAGTGCGATAGCATTTTAGGAGAATATGCCGGCTCGGGCGTAATCTTTGGCGCCACAGGAGGAGTCATGGAGGCAGCGCTTAGGACGGCGCATTATTTTGTTACCGGCAAAGAATTAAAAAAGGTAGAATTTGAGAATGTGCGCGGGCTAAAAGGGGTTAAGGAAACCGAAATCGAAATCGGCGCAAAGAAGCTTAAAATTGCTGTTGCCCATGGTTTAGGCAATGTTGAGTATATTTTAAATAAAGTTAGAGAGGCTAAAAATAACGGTAAAGAGATGCCTTACCATTTTATCGAAGTAATGGCTTGTCCTGGCGGTTGTGTTGGAGGAGGCGGACAGCCTTATATGGTTACGGATGAATTAAGAATTAAAAGGGCACAGGCGCTGTATCAGGACGACGACCAAAAGCAGGTCCGCTGCAGCCATCAGAATCCTTATATAAAAAGATTATACAAAGAATTTTTAGGCAAGCCTTTGGGGGAGAAGTCGGAAAAACTCCTGCATGTGCATTATAAGGCTCGTCCAGTTTACGTAAAATAAATAAATTACAATAGGAATCCTGCGGTAAGGATCATTAATGACTCTATACCCAAGGGAGGATAAAACAATGAATCCCAACCTCTCTGCAGGATTATGTGGGTAATGAGGCTGGGATTTTTTTCGCTACCAGGAGTACACCCGCGCAATACAGATTAGCGCGGGGTGCATTGCTAAATAAGGAGGCTGTATGGAAAAACGTTTAGGTTTTGTGGGGGTGATCGTTCATAACCGTAAAAAAACTGCGCCGCTAGTTAATAATATATTAACCGAATTCGGCGAATTGATTGTTGGGCGCATGGGAATTCCTCATATAAAAAGAGAATTAAGCGTAATTGTGCTGATCGTCAATGCCTCGACCGATGAATTAGGGGCATTAACCGGAAAGCTCGGAAAAATTACAGGGGTTTCGGTAAAATCCGGCTTAAGCAAGGCAGAATAAGCAAGAACAAGCTTAAGAAAGTTAAAATGATATATATAAATGAAGAGAAGATAAATAATTTATTAGTGGATACGGCTAAAGCTGACAGTCAGGTTTTAGATATAATCCTGGATAAGGCAAAATCCCTTAAACGTTTAAGCTTAGCTGAATCTGCGGCTTTACTTATGGTTACGGACCCCGAATATATCAAAAAAATATTTGCCGCGGCAAGTTTTGTCAAAGATGCAATATACGGAAGAAGGGTTGTACTTTTTGCTCCGCTTTATATCAGCAATCTTTGCGCCAATGCCTGTTTGTATTGCGCATTCAAATCCGATAACCGGCTGATTAAGCGTAAGGCTTTAACTGTTTCTGAAATCAAGGCGCAGACTGAATGGTTGTTGCGCCGGGGGCATAAAAGGATACTTATGGTCTGCGGTGAAGAAGCTCCTCTGGGCCAAACAAATATTGATTATTATGTTGATGCGGTTAACTCTATTTATGAGGCAGAGGTAGGAAAAAATAAAGTAAAAAGGGTAAATGTAAATTGCGCTCCGCTTAATGTTGAAGAGTTTAAAAAACTTAAAAATTCCGGTATCGGTACTTACCAGATATTTCAGGAGACCTATCATCAGGCCACTTATCTCCAGATGCATCCAAAAGGGCCGAAAAGCGATCCTGATAACAGGATCGAGGCGGTTGACCGCGCTTTTTTGGCAGGAATAGATGATATCGGAATAGGGGCGCTTTATGGTTTGTATGATTATAAGTTTGAAACTTTAGGCCTGCTTAGCCATGTTGAGCATATGGAAGAAAAGTTTAAGGTGGGCCCGCATACTATTTCTGTTCCGCGCATTGAGCCGGCAGAGGGCGCAGAGTTGTCTTTTAATCCGCCGTATAAAATATCAGACGAGGAGTTTAAAAAGATAGTTGCGGTTTTGAGGCTATCTGTGCCGTATACCGGGATAATTATGTCTACGCGTGAGACTGCCGAAATGCGGGATTTGCTTTTAAGCTTAGGCGTCTCCCAGATCAGCGCTGAATCAAGTACATCTCCCGGAGGATATTGCGCCGAAGACGCAAAAAAAGCAGGGGGGCAATTTTCTCTCGGCGACCACCGCAGTTTAGACCAGGTTGTCGGCAGCTTGATCGCCCATGATTATATTCCTAGCTTTTGCGCTGCATGTTACCGCATGGAAAGAACTGGCGAGGTTTTTATGCGGTTGGCTAAACCCGGAACAATCAAAGGTAAATGCAGTATGAATGCGCTGGTAACGCTTAAGGAGTATCTTGATGATTTTGCTTCTTTTAAGGTCAAAGAGGAAGGCTATAAAATGATTGCGCGTTATTTTAAGCAGCTGGATGCGCCTGACCAAAAGAGGCTAAAATTATTCTTTGCGCATGTCGATTCCGGGATAAGGGATGAATATGTTTAATTTGAGTAAACTTTTAAACAGAATTTATACCGCTCGGCTGCCCGAGTTAAAAGATTTAGAACAGGTGTTGTCTTTAAATGACCCCAAGCAGTTAAATGTTTTGTTTTCTTTTGCCGATACTGTCCGGAAAGAGTTTTGCGGGGATGGGATTCTTTTGCGGGGGATAATCGAGTTCTCCAGTTATTGTAGCCGGGAATGTTTCTATTGCGGATTGCACAAAAGCAACCATAAGCTTAAACGTTATCGCATGAGCGAAGATGAGTTGTTTAAAGCAGTTGAGTATCTGGCGTCTTGCAGGATTAAAACGCTGGTTTTGCAATCCGGCCAAGATGACAGCTTGGATGCCTTGTGGTTTAAAGATATTATTTCAAAAATCAAATCTAAATTTGATATGGCGGTTACTCTTTCCTTGGGCGAGAAGAGTATGGATGAATATGGGGTTTGGCGCCAAGCCGGAGCCGATCGGTATCTGCTTAAGATAGAGACCTTTGATAAAGAGCTTTATGAATCGGTCCATAGCGGCATGAGTTTAGATAATAGAATAAAATGCCTTAATTACCTTAGGGCCTTAGGCTACCAGCTGGGTTCGGGTAATATTATAGGTTTACCCGGCCAAACCTTGAAAATGATAGCACAGGATATTATATTCTTTAAACGCGGTGATTTTGATATGATCGGTATAGGGCCGTTTATTCCGCATCAGGATACCGCGTTTGCCAATAGGCAAAAAGGCGAGGTTAATCTTTGTTTAAAGGCAATCGCGCTTACCCGCATAGTAACGAAAAATGCGCATATCCCGGCGACAACTGCCCTTGGAAGTATGGATAAGGATTACAGGTTTGACGGTTTAAAATGCGGGGCAAATGTTTTGATGCCGAATTTTACCCCGCAGCCATATAGGAAGCTTTATGAAATATATCCGGGAAAAAGATGCGTTGATGAGCCGGTAGGTAGATGCAGCTTTTGTATGGACAATATGGCAAAAGAGATCGGAAGGTTTATTGATTACTCAAGGGGTGATTCTTTAAAAGAAAGAAAGGTAAGCGCTAATGTATAAAACACCTGCAAGCAACAGGCTGCATATCGGAATATTTGGAAAAAGAAATACGGGGAAATCAAGTTTGATTAATGCAATTACGGCCCAGGATACGGCGATTGTTTCTGCTGTTGCCGGGACGACCACGGATCCAGTGTATAAACCAATGGAGATTTTACCTATTGGGCCTTGTATGCTAATTGATACCGCGGGCATCGATGATGCAGGGCTCTTGGGTGATGAGCGGGTTAAGCGCACTTTGGTAGTTTTAAGAAAAACCGATATCGGCTTAATCGTTGTTTCTTGTGATACTAAAATTGATAATTTTGAAGAGGAATTGGTCAATACTTTTAGAAATAAGAAACTCCCGTTTTTATTTGTTGTTAATAAATGCGATTTATCCGCCTGTCTTGCGCAGAAGTGTTTAGAAGAGAATAAGCTGCCATATATTCTGGTGAGCGCCAAAACTAACCAGGGTATTGATGAGCTTAAGCAAAAGATTATGGCTTTGGCGCCCGGTCACTGGTCGCCTATCCCGCTAGTTGGGGATATAATTAAGCCTAAGGATGTGATAGTTTTAGTTTGTCCAATTGATAGCGCCATGCCGCAAGGCAGGCTTATCTTGCCGCAGGTGCAAGTCATGCGCGATTGCTTGGATAATAATGCCGTGGCCATGGTTACAAAGGAAACCGAACTATTAGATTCCCTTAAGGCGTTAAAAGCCAGGCCACGCCTTGTAATTACTGACTCTCAGGTTTTTGAGAGTGTGCGCGATATGCTGCCTTCCGATATGCCCTTAACGTCTTTCTCAACTGTTTTTGCCCGGCATAAAGGAGACCTAAATGTTTATATTAAAGGAGTTTATGCTTTAGAGAGCCTAAAGGATGGCGACGAAATCTTGGTCGCCGAAGCCTGTACGCATCATGTGCAGCCTGAAGATATCGGCCGCACAAAGATTCCCACTTGGCTCCTGGATTATACTAAAAAAGACCTTCATTATGAAGTTACCGCCGGAGGGGATTTTCCTGAGGAGCTAGGCCGCTATAAATTGATTATTTCTTGCGGTGGCTGCATGGTTAACCGCAGAGAGGTTATGCACCGCATTGAAAAAGCCAAAGCGGCAGGGGTTCCAATCACTAACTATGGGATATTAATGGCCTATCTTTCGGGAATTTTAGAGCGGGTAATCGCTCCTTTTAAGGATGGGTTGGTGGAATTAGATATTTAAATTAGCTCGTAGGTTTTAGCTCGTAGGTCGTAGAAAATCATATCTAATAAGGTAGTATGAAATGGTTTTGCTAAGAGCTAAGAGCTAAGAGCTAAGAGCTAAGAGCTAAATTGGACTTGACAACTATAGTATTTAGTAATATTATACGAAAGTTCGCTAAACAAGGACAGAGACGTCCGGAAATTCTTTCGGCCGTCTTTTTTTCTATTTTTATGCCTAAGAATTAGGCAAAGCCAGATATGAAAATAGTCAATAAGAAAATTATTAATGATGTAGGAGGCGTAAGGATCACGCAATTAGATATCGTATCCGCTGATATTGCTTCTAAGGCAATGCCGGGCCAGTTTGTAATGTTAATGGTAAGCCATGAGGGTGAACGCATTCCTTTAACTTTGGTTAATGCGGATAAGAAGACAGGAATAGTGAGCTTGATTTTTCAAGAAGCAGGTTTTACTACCAAAAGTCTGGGCAAATTAAGCCCCGGAGAATCCCTCTATTCTTTAGTTGGCCCGTTAGGGCATCCTACAGAAGTAAAAAAATTTGGAAAAGTAATTTTAGTAGGAGGCGGAGTAGGGATAGCCGAAATTCTCCCGGTTGCCCGCGCACTGAAAGAAGCAGGTAACGAGATTACTACTATTTTAGGCTCGCGGAATAAGGACCTGCTTATTTTAGAAGCCGAACTTAGAGAAACATCCGATCAGATTTATATTATGACCGATGACGGCTCTGCCGGTAAAAAAGGGTTTACTACCGATATGTTAGGCGAGCTTTTAAGTAAAGAAAAATACGATTTGATTTATTCAGTCGGCCCGATCTCCATGAGGAAAAGGGTGGCGGCGGCGAGTAAGGAATATAATACCAAAACTTTAGTATCGCTTAATGCGCTTATGGTTGATGCAACCGGCATGTGCGGTTGCTGTAGGGTGAGTGTTTCCGGGCAGGTAAAGTTTAGCTGTGTTGACGGCCCTGATTTTGACGGCCACGGCGTAGATTGGGATGAACTTGAAAAAAGAAACAAGGTCTACAGCGAACAAGAAAAACATATTTGTCGCCTTCTAAAGCCTTAAATTATGAAAAAAGAGCCGGTAAAAGTCAAAGAAGTACCTGCGCAGCTTAGGGTAGGTAATTTCCAGGAGGTAGTCAAAGGGTATTCTGAAGAAGAAGCCCTGTTGGAAGCCGCACGATGCCTGCAGTGTAAAAACCCGGTTTGTTCCAGCGGATGCCCCGTAGGCATAGACATAAAGCAGTTTATTTACCATATCAGGCAAAAAGATTATAAGGCCGCATATTTTACGATTAGGGAGAAAAATAATTTTCCCTCTATATGCGGAAGGGTCTGTCCGGCTGAATATCAATGCCGCAAGGCGTGCGTACTTACCAAAAAAGGTTCGCCTTTTGCTTCTGAAGAGGCAATTAATATACATTTTTTGGAACGTTTTGTCGGAGACTACGGTAAAAATAATAAATTGGATGTTAAGACAGAAAAAGAAGAAAAATTTTCTAAATTTAAAGTAGCGGTGGTAGGAAGCGGCCCGGCGGGATTATGCTGTGCCGGGGAGCTAGCTCGTAAAGGCATAAAGGTCGATATCTTTGAGAGCTTACATAAGACTGGAGGAGTTTTAAGATATGGTATTCCGCCGTTTAGGTTGCCTTGGGACGTCTTAGATTTTGAAATAGATTACCTTAAGAAATCAGGGGTAAATATCATTACCAATTTTCTTGTTGGTAAAGCTAAGACCATTAAAGAATTGTTTAGCCAAGGCTATAGCGCTGTATTCCTCGGTCTTGGGGCGGGGGTGCCCTCATTCCTCGGGATTAAAGGAGAAAACCTTTGTAATATTTATTCAGTGAATGAATTCCTGACCCGGGTGAATCTTATGTCCGCGTATAAGTTTCCAGAATTCCATACCCCGGTTAATATCGGTAAGAATGTTTTGGTTGTTGGCGGCGGCAATACTGCTATGGATGCCGCAAGAGTTGCCTTGCGCATGCAGAAGATAAAGGGGCTGCCGCTTAATACTATGGTTATCTACCGCAGGACCGAAATTGAAATGCCCGCCCGCCGCCTTGAGATCGAACATGCCCGGGAAGAAGGAATAAAATTTGAGTTTTTGGTACAACCAAAAGAATTCATCGGCGACCAAGAGGGGTTTGTTAAAAAACTGATCTGTCTTAGATCTAAATTAGGGGAACCTGATAGTTCGGGCAGAAGAAGGCCCATAATTATAGAGGGAAGTGAATTTGAGCTTGATTGTGATCTATGCGTGATTGCCGTGGGCCTTAAAGCTAATCAGATCCTGATCAATGCCACTCCGGAACTAAAAACCGATAAATATTCAGATGTCATCGTGGACCCTGAAACCATGGAAAGTTCTATTAAAGAAGTTTTTGCCGGAGGGGATATTGTCGGAGGAGAGGGTACTGTCATTGAGGCTATGGGTATGGCGAAAAAAGCAGCCAGGGCAATAATAGATAGGTTGTCTAAAAAAGGAGAATAAGGATGTCAAAAAAAATTGAAGATTTTATGGATTTAGTGGCAAGAAGAAATCCCGGAGAAACGGAATTTCATCAGGCGGTAAGAGAGGTTGTCGAATCAGTAATGCCTTTTATCGAGAAAAACCCTAAATACCAGAAGGCCAAGATTCTGGAGAAGATGATCGAGCCTGAAAGGACAATAATATTCCGCGTTCCCTGGCTTGATGACCAAGGAGAAATTCAAATTAACCGTGGGTTTCGTATTGAAATGAATAGTGCCATTGGGCCATATAAAGGCGGTTTGCGTTTCCATCCCAGTGTGAATTTAGGTATATTAAAATTTTTAGCATTTGAGCAGGTTTTTAAAAATGCGCTCACCACTTTACCTATGGGTGGTGGAAAAGGCGGGTCAGATTTTGATCCTAAAGGAAAATCGGATAACGAGGTAATGAAGTTCTGCCAAAGTTTTATGACAGAGCTTTCCAGGCACATCGGCCAGAATACGGATGTCCCTGCCGGAGATATCGGTGTAGGCGGGCGTGAAATAGGGTACCTCTTTGGCCAGTATAAAAGGTTACGTAATGAATTTACCGGGGTTCTTACAGGCAAGGGGCTTAATTGGGGAGGAAGTTTAATCCGGCCCGAGGCTACCGGTTACGGCTGTGTATATTTCGTGGAAGAAATGCTTAAGACCAAAGGTGATTCATTAAAAGGAAAAATTTGTGCGGTATCCGGTTCGGGTAATGTTGCCCAATATACGGTTGAGAAACTTATTCAAATGGGCGCTAAGGTAGTCACGCTCTCTGATTCCGACGGTTATATTTATGATAAAGACGGTATTGATAGTAAAGAGTTGAACTGTGTACTGCAGTTAAAGAATGTCAAGCGCGGCAGGATTAAGGAATGCGCCAAGGAATTTAACTGTAAGTTTTTTGAGAAACAAAGGCCGTGGAATGTGAAATGCGATGTGGCGTTCCCTTCTGCTACTCAAAATGAGATAGATGAAAGTGATGCCAGGGCTTTAGTAAAAAATGGATGTATTGCAATCGGCGAAGGCGCAAATATGCCGACGACTCCTCAAGGGGTAGAGGTTTTTCAGAAGGCAAAAATACTTTATGCACCGGGCAAAGCTTCAAATGCCGGCGGCGTTGCCACATCAGGCCTTGAAATGAGCCAGAACAGCCTGAGGCTTTCTTGGACCCGTGAAGAGGTGGATAGAAGGCTGCACGATATAATGATTGCTATACATCAGCAATGCGTTAAATATGGTAAAGAGTCAGGGTATGTTAACTACGTTAACGGAGCCAATATCGCCGGTTTTGTCAAAGTAGCAGATGCCATGCTCGATCAGGGTTTGGTGTAATTTAAGCCGTTAAGTTTACCTTTAAGCGCCCCGGAATACGTCCGGGGCGCTGTTTATTTATAATACTAGTTGCAAGCTCCGCCGTTAGGTTGTAAAATAATATTTGTGAATAATAAAGAAGAGGTTATCGAAGATTTTTTCCGCAGCTTTAAGGTTGCCCTTACCAACTCATTTTCTTATTCCAAAGACCATCCCTATTTTATCAAATCAGTCGAAAATTTTAAGTCTAAATTGGAAAGTACGCTTATTAGTTTAAATCCGCTTAAGATCGGTGTAACTAACCTGGCCCTTGTTGTTGACGGGAAAAACCTGACCAAGGTCGGTTTTTATGATGAACTAGCCCGTTTGTTCCATCAGCGTAAAATCAAAAGCATTGAAATTAGAGATAATGCAACCATCGCGGAGTTAATTGGCTTTTTTTCCGTTATCTCCATGTCCCCGAAAGATATTTTTAAAAACGGTGGCGTTAACTCTATTCTTAAAAAACAGCAATCCCCGCATTTGATTATAGAGGAGCTGGATTATTCCGCTTTTTTAGAGGAGGCCGGCCAGGAATGTACGGATATTTGGAGCTATATGCTTAAAGAAGCAGTGCGTTCTAATAATACTTACGAGTTAAATAGGGCAGCCGATGATTTTGGAAATTTTATCAAGCGTTCCGCAGAACAAGATATTATCGGTAACGATGAGGCCCTTGCCAATATCGGCGAATTTTTGAGTTCTTTAAAAGAGAAAGGCAGCGAAAAATTTTCAAAATGCTCAAAAGAGACATTTCAGTGGCTTTTACATCATAGAAAATCACTTGGTGGGGATAAAATTGAAAAATTTAAACCGGTTTTTAAAGACTTAAGCAATGAAGATCTTAGTGCCATTCTCTGGGAGGGGTTAACGCATGAGGATGATTTTGACGCCTTAAGTTTACAGCTTTTCTCGAAAATCTCTGAGCAGAAAGACCAGCCTAAGATTGCCGAAGGCCTGTTGAATCAGGCAGGCCAATCGCAGCAGTTAACGGAGAATCCTCATCTGGCAAAGAAAATCCAGGATTTAGTGAAAACCAGCCAAAACGATCAGGCTTCGGCTGTATATCGCAATATACTTGAATCCTTGATTAAAAACGTTTCTTCAAGCGGGGTGTTGTCTTTTGACCAGGAAACGCTTAAGGAAAATTACCGCTATATAATCTTAAGCATGCTTTCGATCGAAAAAGAGGAAGATAGCTTGAAGCTGGTTTCGCAGATGATAGAAAAAGAATTTGTTCCTGCGTTTGAAAGCAATGACAACGCTTTTCTAAAAGACTTATATGATCAGCTGGTTAAAAGCAAGAAAGAAGGGGTAGGTGCGTGCATTGAACTTGAAAACAAGTTCTCTGCTTTTGTTGAAAATATTATTTTCAACAAATCCCTTTCTTTCGAGCAGGAGTTTTTAACCGAGATGATTTCTCAGTCTGCGTATGATCTTAATTATTATTTGGATAAGATATTTAATTATGGAAAAATCAATAAACAGGTGTTAACTTTATTCTTTAAACTTTTCCCGGGTAACTTGGGCATCTTTCATGAAAGATTGTCCCAGAAGTTGCAGGATATGGAGTTTCTCTCAAATTTGGTTAAGGCGCTCAGCCAGTTTGATATACCTGAAAGCTTAGAACTTCTTGAACATATCTATTCCTCCGCTAACGAATTGATTAAATTGGATGCTTTGAATGTTATGCGCAGGCTGAAAAAAGCCGATACCGCTTTTCTTATACAACAATTAAATACGGATTCATTTGCGCTTAGAAAGGCTATCTATTCCGTTCTTATGCTGGACCCTCAAGCCAAAGGAACAGTTTTAAATTTATTATTTAAAATTCCCAGTCCTTTCGGCACAAAAAACAAGTTTCTTATTGAAAATATGCAGATAGTTTACGAATTAGGTTTTACTGAGGCCGCAGAAGGTATCCGGGATTTAAGCGGCAAGAGGTTTTTCTGGAATATCCAATTACGCAACAAAGCAAAACAAATCCTAAAGGAGTGGAATGTTCTCTAAAGTCGAAACTGCTTTTCAGAGTCTGCTTAATTGCTTGCAGAGTGTTAAGATGTATGGCCCGGCCCACCCGATGTTTGAGAAATCTCTGGACAACGCTTATATTGTTTTTAGCGATGCTTTAGCGGACCGCCAAGAGATAGTTGTCGGGATAATCGGAGAGGAACTGGCATTTGAAAAAGAAATCCTCTTTGATTTGGGAAAGCTTTTGCGCCCGGCAATTCTTTATTTAAAGGAAAGGAATATCGAAAGGTTGGCATTCTACCGTGGGCTGAATAAAGAGGAACTACGGTTATTCATGGATTTTATTGCCCGGCCCAAAGAAGATTTTAAAACTGACCCGCAGGATGCGTTTAGCCTTGTGCAGGTTGAACATATCAGTGTAGGAAAACTTAAAATTAATGACAATAAAGAGACTAAAGGCTCTCTTTCTTCCGGACAGATAGATCTTTACGATTCTTCCGCTAAAAAGATTGACCAGGCTTTAAGCGGGGTGCTTAATGCCGAGAAGATTGACCATTTGGCGCTTAGGTTTTCTTTAAGCAACATTTTGGAAAACTTAAGTACACAGCGTTATGAACTGCTTAAATTAGCTACAATGAAGAGGTATGACATGGAAACTTATATGCACATGCTTAACGTGGCTATTTTTTCTATGTTTTTTTCTTCCCGCCTCGGTTTTGATAAGACAAATGTTTTAAATATCGGCATGGCTGCCATATTCCATGATATCGGTAAATTGTTCATTTCGCGTAAATTATTGCATAAAGCCGGGAAGCTTACGGAGCAGGAATTTAGCCGTATTAAAAGCCATACATTTTTGGGCGCAGAGATTATGCTTAAGTATGTTGACACCATGGGTATTTTGCCGGTCGTGACCAGTTTTGAACATCATTTGAAATATGATTCTTCCGGATATCCCCGCTTGCCTCTTTTAAAAAAACAGCATATAGCCTCGGAAATCGTTTCTATCTGCGATGTTTATGACGCCCTTTCACAAAGGCGCGGCTATAAACAGGATTATTCCCCGGATGTAGTGTATAACATAATGAATAAAGAAAAAGGCAGTTCTTTTGACCAGGGTCTCTTGGATAAATTCTTCCGGTATATGGGCCTTTGGCCGGTTGGTTCAGTAGTTGAATTAAGTGACGGAAGTATTGCATTGGTTACCGGACAGAATGAATCTGATATTCAGCGGCCGATAGTTGAAATAGTTGCCCCTGCGGAAAAAAGACGTTCGGTTAATCTGTTGAAAGAAGAGATAAACATTGAACGTTATCTTAATCCCTGGAAGGAGGGTAAAGAATATCTTGCTCTTGGCCGTTAAAACGCCAGGCAAAAATAGGTTGACATTTCCATGTGGTATGGTATATTTATTCAAACAAAGGCGTTTAGAGGCCAGATAGTCGGCACTAAGCGCCTTTTCTATGTAAAAAATGGCAAAATACATATTCATAACTGGTGGCGTAATTTCAAGCCTGGGTAAGGGGATAGCTTCTGCTTCTATCGGTAAAATACTGGAATCCCGCGGCCTTAAGATTACATTGATGAAGTTAGACCCTTACATTAATGTTGATCCGGGCACAATGAATCCCTATCAGCATGGGGAGGTTTATGTCACTGATGACGGTGCAGAAACCGACCTAGATTTGGGCCATTACGAGAGGTTTACGAAAGCCGCAATGACCAAATTTAATAACGCTACTACCGGCCAGGTTTATAATGCGGTAATTTTGCGCGAGCGTAAAGGTGATTATCTAGGCAAGACTATTCAGGTTATTCCCCATATTACAGGTGAAATAAAAGATAGGGTCAAGAAAGTCGCTCTAGTTAGCGGTGCGGATATCGTATTGATTGAGGTGGGGGGAACGGTGGGCGATATCGAAAGCCTCCCGTTCTTAGAGGCTGCACGCCAATTTGAATTAGATGCCGGAGAGAAAAATGTTCTCTATATCCATCTTACATTGGTTCCCTATATTAAAGTTGCAGATGAAATTAAAACCAAGCCAACACAGCACAGCGTACAGACTTTGCGTGAAATTGGCATTCAGCCTGATATATTGATCTGTCGTACGGAGAAAACTCTTTCCGATGATGTTAAAGAAAAGATATCTTTATTCTGCAATGTGAGGAAGGAAGCGGTTATTGAGTCGCGCGATGTAGAGTCGATTTATCAGGTGCCGCTGGTTTTTAAGGGGCAGATTTTGGATGAAATAATCTTAAGCCATTTCGGGCTTATCTCCAAGCCATCAGACCTGAAAGATTGGGAAAAGAATGTAGTAGAGCGTATGTTTAGTCCTAAGAAAGCTGTTCAGGTTGCTGTGGTAGGCAAATATATCGGCTTGCAGGATGCTTATAAGTCTATTTATGAGGCAATTACCCATGGAGGTATTAGTAACCAGGTCAAAGTAGATGTTAAAAAGATTGATTCCGAAGATATTGAAAAATTCGGCTCTGAAAAGCTGCTTAAGGGGGTTGATGCGGTTTTAGTCCCCGGAGGGTTTGGTACCCGCGGCATTGAGGGTAAGATCAAGGCGATTGGTTTTGCCCGCAAGAATAAAATTCCTTTTTTAGGTATTTGCCTGGGGATGCAGTGTGCGGTCGTTGATTTTGCGCGCTCTATATGCGCCTTAAAAGAAGCCAATTCTACCGAGTTTAATCCTAAGGTTAAAAGCCCGGTGATCAGCCTTTTGAGCGAGCAGAAAGATGTTAAGGATATGGGTGGGACTATGCGGCTGGGTGCTTATCCTTGTGAAATAAAAAAGAATACTCTGGCTTCAAGAGTTTATCAGAAAAACTTAATTTTTGAGCGGCACCGCCACAGGTATGAGTTTAATAATAAATTCCGCAGTAAGCTTGAGGCTAAAGGAATTGTTTTTTCAGGGATTTATAAGAAGAAAAATTTGGTTGAGATTGTCGAGCTAAAAAATCATCCTTTTTTTATTGCTGTTCAATTTCACCCCGAATTTAAATCCAGACCCGATGCGGCGCATCCTTTGTTCAGGGAGTTTATCCGCGCTGCGGCTGAAAAAAAATAATTATGCAGGCACATCTTGTTTTAGAAGACGGCGTGGTATTTCAGGGAACCTCTTTTGGCGCAAGCACGGAGGCATACGGCGAGATTGTCTTTAATACCAGTATGGCCGGGTACCAGGAAATTATTACTGACCCTTCATATAAGGGCCAGATTGTGGCAATGACCTATCCTTTAATCGGTAATTACGGTATTAATTCAGAGGATGCGGAGAGCCGTAAACCCTTTTTAGAAGGTTTTGTGGTTAAGGAGTACAGTAAGCTTGCAAGCAACTGGAGGCATGACCGGGAGCTGGGTGAATATTTAAAGGAAAATAATATCCCGGCAATTGAAGGAATAGATACCCGCAGATTGACCCTTCATATTAGGGAAAAAGGCGCGATGAAAGCGGTTTTATCTACGCAGGATTCAAGCGTTCAAAGCCTGCTTAATAAAGTAAGAAAAAGCAGGGGGCTCATTGGTTTGGATCTGGTTAGAGAGGTTACTGTCGAAAAACAATATGTTTACGCAAAGGTAAAAGGCAATAGATTTAAAGTAATAATTTTAGATTGCGGTGTTAAGTTGAATTCATTAAGAGAATTAGCGCGCAAAAAGTGCGATATTATAGTTGTGCCTGCTTATGCAACCGCAGAGGAAATACTTAAGCTTAATCCCGACGGAGTATTGCTTTCTAACGGTCCCGGCGATCCATCGGCTCTAGATTATCTGGTTAAGACGGTTGCCTCTTTAATCGGAAAGGTGCCGATTTTTGGGATCTGTCTTGGGCATCAGATAGCCGGACTTGCCTTAGGAGGTAAAACCTATAAGCTTAAATTCGGACACCATGGGGCAAATCACCCGGTAAAAGACCTAAGGACGCAAAAAGTTGTTATAACCAGCCAGAACCATGGGTTTTGCGTAGATATTGCTTCATTAAATAAAAAAGATATTGAACTTACCCATATAAATTTAAATGACGGGACTGCGGAGGGCCTGCGCCACAAAAAATTCCCTTTATTTTCCGTCCAGTTTCATCCCGAGGCTTCTCCCGGACCGCATGATGCCGTTTATTTATTCGATGAATTTATAGAAATGATGAGAAGGTCGAAAAAGTAATTAGTTCTTGGCTCTTAGGTCTTAGTCCGTAGAAAATTTATCAATATAGCCTTAAGGGATTACAGTGAACACTAAGAGCTAAGAGCTAAGAGCTAAGAGCTAAATAGATTCTATCGGTAAACAGGGCTTAGTTCATGTAACTATTAACATTACACAATAATGCCTAAAAGGACGGACATTAAAAAAATATTGATTATTGGTTCCGGGCCTATTGTTATAGGCCAGGCCTGTGAATTTGATTACTCTGGTACCCAGGCTTGCAAGGTTTTAAAGCAGGAGGGTTATAAGGTAATCTTGGTAAATTCTAATCCCGCAACAATCATGACGGATCCGGATGTTGCCGACAGGACCTATCTTGAGCCGATAACCTCCGAAATAGTGGAAGATATTATTGCCAGAGAAAAACCGGATGCGCTTCTGCCTACTCTTGGGGGGCAGACTGCGTTAAATACGACTGTAGAGCTTGCGAAAAAAGGCGTATTGAAAAAATATAAAGTTGAAACAATCGGAGCCAACATAGAAGCGATTAAAAAAGGAGAGGACCGTAAGCAGTTTAAAACAGCGATGAAAAAGATCGGGCTTGATTTGCCTAAGAGCGAGCAGGCTTATAATCTAGCTGATGCGGTTAATGCTGCAGGAAAGATCAAATTCCCTTTAATTATTCGTCCCAGTTTTACTATGGGCGGAGCCGGCGGGTCAATTGCCTACAATATGGAAGAATTTAAAGTTTTGGCCAAGCGCGGCCTGGAATCTAGCCCGATTAATGAGATTCTGATCGAGGAATCTGTAATTGGCTGGAAGGAATTTGAGCTCGAGGTTATGCGCGATTTAAAAGATAACGTGGTGATTATTTGCAGTATTGAGAATTTTGACCCTATGGGTATACATACAGGAGATAGTATTACTGTTGCCCCTATCCAGACATTGACAGACAGGGAGTATCAACGGATGCGCGATGCCGCTATTGCCTGTATCCGCGAGATCGGCGTTGAAACAGGTGGTTCTAATATCCAGTTTGCTGTTAATCCGAAGACAGGAAGAATGGTAGTTATCGAAATGAATCCGCGGGTCTCCCGCAGTTCCGCATTAGCTTCCAAAGCTACGGGTTTTCCTATCGCTAAGATTGCCGCTAAGCTTGCCGTGGGTTATACGCTGGATGAGATCCCGAATGATATTACCCGTTCGACCCCTGCTTGTTTTGAGCCGGCAATTGATTATTGCGTGGTTAAGATCCCACGTTTTACTTTTGAGAAGTTTGCGTTAGCGGATAATACCCTTGGGGTCTCCATGAAATCAGTAGGCGAGGCGATGTCTATTGGGCGCACATTCAAAGAGTCTTTGCAGAAAGGCCTGCGTTCCTTAGAGATTAAGAAATTTGGACTTGAAAGCATAGTTTTTAGCTCTTCAGATATTAAACTCAACGGTGAGGTTTTAGATAAAATTTACAAGAAATTAAAACAACCTAACGCTGAGAGAATTTTTTATATCGGTGATGCCTTCCGCGCAGGGGTTGATATCGAAAAAATTTATGAATTAACTAAAATTGACCGATGGTTTTTACGCAATATTCAAGAGATTATTGATTGCGAAAAGGAATTGCTCGGCACAAAAGGGGATGTTTCAAAAGAGTTGCTTAAGCGCGCCAAAGAATATGGGTTTAGTGACAGGCAGTTAGGCAAACTTTTATCTTTAGGGGAAAGTGAAGTTTGTAATTTGAGAAAAACGTATGATTTAGCCGCGGATTTTAAGTTGGTTGATACATGCGCCGCAGAGTTTATGGCGCACACTCCTTATTTCTATTCTACCTACGAAAAATAGGCTAATTTAGTTTTTAGCTCGTAGCTCTTAGCTTGTAGTTTGTTTTTTCGGTTATAAAATAACTAAGAGCTAAGAGCTTTACAAGGGTAATAAACTATAATATAATATGCCCAATAATCAGGCACCCGATGATTAAAAAAACAGGTTTCGATAACGAAAAATACCTTAAAGACCAGACCGCTGCCATTCTTGATAGAGTAAAAAAGTTTGATAACAAACTTTATCTGGAATTCGGAGGGAAACTTTGTTTTGATTTTCATGCCGCGCGCGTACTTCCGGGTTATGACCCTAATGTAAAAATAAGGTTATTGCAGAGTCTAAAGGATAAAATAGATATCGTTTTATCCATATATGCTTCAGATATTGAGCGTGGCCGGGTACGCGGGGATTTCGGTATTACCTATGATGCGGCTACTTTTAAGCTGATCGATGACCTTAGGAAATGGGGGCTGGATATTCTGGCGGTTGTAATTACGCGTTTTGCCAGTCAGCCGTCAGCTGTTATCTTTAAGAATAAACTGGAGCGGCGCGGGGTAAAGGTTTATTTGCATTATTCCATTGCGGGCTATCCTGCCGATGTAAATGCTATCGTCGGAGAAAGTGGCTTCGGTAAAAACGATTATATCGAAACGAAAAATCCTATTGTTGTGGTCACTGCTCCCGGCCCCAATAGCGGTAAGCTCTCGACATGCCTTTCCCAATTATATTTGGAACATAAGCGCGGTATAAACGCCGGTTACGCAAAATTTGAGACATTCCCCATATGGAATTTACCCCTTAAACATCCGGTCAATGTTGCATATGAGGCAGCTACCGCGGATATTCAGGATTTTAATCTGGTAGATCCGTTCCACCTGAACAAATACAATAAAACCTCTATTAATTATAACCGAGACGTAGAAAGTTTTCCTATTTTGAAACTAATCTTAAGCAAAATTTTTGCTCAAAATAATAATCTTCCCATGTATAATTCCCCTACCGATATGGGGGTTAACCGTGTAGGTTTTGGAATAGTTGACGATAAAATAGTTCAAGATGCGGCCAGACAGGAGCTTATCCGCAGGTATTTTAGGTATAACAGCGAATATCTTTTGGGTATTGAGAAAAAAGAAACCGTAGACCGGGTAACTTTACTTATGGAGGAAATGGGGGTAAAAGTTACTGATCGCTTGGTTGTGGGAGTAGCCAGGTCTACTGCAGAAGAGGCCGAGGCTGCCGATAAAGGCAATGATGGAATATATTGCGCAGCGGCAATTCAGCTGGAAGACGGTTCTATTATTACAGGTAAAAATTCTAAGCTTATGCATGCGGCGTCCAGTTTAGTCATGAATGCGGTTAAAGTTCTGGCGCATATCCCGGACGAGATACTTTTATTAAGCCCGCATGTAATAAGTCAAATTGCCAGATTAAAAGAAGATATTTTGAAAGCGGATTCGGAGAGCCTTGATTTAGAGGAGTGTTTAATTGCTTTATCTATAAGCGCAGCTACTAATCATACCGCGGAACTGGCAATGAAGAAACTCGGCCAGCTTAGGGGTTGTGAAATGCATATGACGCATATTCCTACGCCGGGAGATGAGGTGGGCCTTAAGCGTTTAGGCGTAAATCTTACCACTGACGGTAAATTTTCTTCCCGCAATCTATTCGTAACTTAAAGGATTTTAATATGCCTGTAAAAATAAAATTTCTTGGAGGCGCGAAAACCGTTACCGGTTCCAGCCATCTGGTTTCTGCCGGCAATACTGAAGTCCTTCTTGACGGCGGTCTTTTCCAGGGGCATCGCGACGCCTTTTATAAAATCAATACTACTTTCCATTATAATCCGCGGACAATTAAAGCCATGGTTTTGTCGCATGCGCATATTGATCATTGCGGCAATATTCCGAATTTAATCAAACAGGGTTTGCGATGTAAAATTTATACTACTTCAGCGACCAAGGATCTGGCTGACCTTATGCTTGTTGATTCAGGGAAGATTCAGGAAGAAGATGTGCGTTATGTAAACAAAATAAACCGCCGCATGAACCTTCCTTTGCGCAAAGCATTATATACGGCAAAAGAGGCGTCCCGGGCAACTAAGATTTTTCGCTCTATTTCTTACAATCAGAAGTTTTGTGTTGCTAAAGATGTTTACGCTACGATTGTTGATGCCGGGCATATTTTGGGTTCGGGGCTGGTTATTTTAGATATTAAAACCCCTGAAAAAATATTGCGTTTAGGCTATGCCGTGGATTTAGGAAGGAAAAACCTGCCTCTTTTAGGCGACCCGGTGGTTCCTAAGGGGCTGGATTATTTAATTTTAGAATCTACTTATGGCGGCAGGTTACACCGGCCTATTGATGAGGCGCAATCAAAATTAAGGGAGGCAATTTCACGCGCGGTCAACCGGGGCGGCAAGGTGCTTATCCCGTCTTTTACTCTTGAGCGCACACAGGAGGTAATTTACTTTCTGAATGAACTATTAAAAGAAAAGCTGATTCCATCCGTGCCTATTTATGTAGATAGCCCGCTTGCTACCAGCATCACGGATTTATTTAAATACCATTTAGACTTTTTAAATGAAAAAACCCGCCAGGCAATTAGCAGGGGGGATAATCCATTTGAATTATTAAACTTACGATTTATCCGCGAGCAGAAAGAATCAAAGGCATTAAATACCGATAAACGGCCGATGATAATTATCGCAGGTAGCGGTATGTGTGAATCAGGGAGAATACTGCATCATCTGCAGAATAATATTGAAGACACGCGCAATATGATTTTAGTCGTAGGTTACATGGCGCAGGATACGTTAGGTAGGAAAATCGTCGAGAAAGCACCTTTTGTAAAGATATTCGGGGTAGAATATGAGCTTAACTCCGAAGTTGTGGTAATTAATGCTTTCTCCGGGCATGCCGACCAGACGGAATTATTGGAATTTGTCTCAGGTTGTCTTTCTGTCTCGCCGTTAGGCGGCCCGCTTAAGCGTATATTTCTTGTGCACGGAGAACTTGAACAGTCAAAGACCCTTGCCGATATATTGACTCAAAGGGGTTTAGATGTGTATATACCGGATAAGGACGAAGAGGTATTGCTTAATTGATAGTTTTGTGATATTATTAATTTCCACTTATACTAGTCGATAAGAAATTTAAGGAGGAATTAAAAATGATAGGCGGTTTTTCTACTCCCAAAAAAGATAAGGCGTTAAAAGCAAGCGGCGGAAAATTAGTTAAGACCGGCGAAATTCTTGTACGCGGTGTCGATACCTATAAAGCAGGGATAAATGTGCGCGGCCCGGGTACGTTGTTTGCCCTTTGCGCGGGGAAAGTCTATTTTACCCGTAAAAAGACTAGCCATGGACGCGTGCGTTCATTTGTTAATGTTGCGCCGCTGGCAAATTCAGCTAAGAAGTAAAATGGCTAATTCAGCCAAAAGTTATTCTCACTGGAAATACACATTAAGCATAATAGATACAGTTTATAGTATAGCCCTGATTCTTATTTTTTTAGGATCAGGGCTTTCTTTATCCCTAGAAGTTTTTCTTAAAAGCCTGGGTATTAACGGTTATTTTTTGACTGCGGTATTTCTTTTGGCGGTGTTTCTTCTTTATTACCTGTTTAACTTGCCGTTTAGTCTTTATTCCGGTTTTATACTGGAGCATAGATTTAATCTTACCAAGCAAAGGATAGGGGATTGGTGGTTGGACCAGCTTAAGTCTTCGGTATTAGGGTATGTATTTTCTTTAATACTTATTTTAACTTTTTATTGGGTTTTATCCAAGTTTAGCCAATGGTGGTTTATGATTTCCGTATTTTGGATAATTTTCAGCATAATTTTGGCTAAATTGACCCCCGTTTTTATAATCCCGCTTTTTTTTAAATACAAACAATTAGAAGATCAGCTGCTGCGGCAGAGAATTTTCGGACTGGCCCAAAAGATGCAGATTAATATTTTAGATGTTTTTGAAATTGATTTCAGCAAAAAAACACTTAAGGCGAATGCTGCTTTTACCGGAATGGGTAAAACTAAGCGGGTGATTTTAGCCGATACTTTGAAGGATAAGTATACTAATGACGAGGTTGAGGTAATTCTGGCGCATGAATTCGCGCATTATCAGCTTAGGCATATTATAAAACTGATCGCCATCAATTCTTTAATAACCCTGGGGTTGTTTTACTTAATTTTTAAGACTAACAGCTATTTCCTTGAGGTATTTAAATTGGATTCACTGGCGCAGCTTGCAGGATTGCCCCTGGTTTTCTTATATTTTATTGTTTTTGGAATAGTAACACGTCCACTGGAGGCGTTTATCAGCCGGTCATTTGAAAAAGAGGCGGATAATTTAGCGCTTAAAGTTACTAACTCAAAAGAAGCTTTTATTTCCCTGATGGAGAAGTTAGCAGGCCAGAATCTTGCCGATAGGTCTCCGCATCCTTTGATCAAATTGTTCTTTTTTGATCACCCGCCAATAGATGAGCGTATTGCATTAGCCAGGGAGTATCTTAGCTCTTAGTTCATATATTGATACCTAAGAGCTACGAGCTAAGAGCTAACAGCTAACAGCTAACAACCAGACATCGCTTTATCGACTATCGACTATTAAGGAACTCAAGGATTAGCTTTGCGGCTCGTTCGGAAGCGCCAGGTTGCCCTAGGCTTGCCTTAACCGTTTCCAGTTCCTGCTTCATTTGATTGGCTTTTCCGGAATTTTGCATAAGATTGATGATTGAATCTGCAATTCTTCTAGGCTGGGCTCCGAACTGAATGAACTCCGGGATTATTTTTCTGCCCGCAACAATATTAACCATACCGATGTAAGGAATTTTAATTTGCGGACGGTAAAGCAGGTAATTAAGCAGGTTAGTTTTATATACGATTACAAAAGGTTTTCCTATAATTGCTGCCTCTAGAGTTGCCGTCCCCGAACAAATTATGCTCGTTTCAGCCGCATTCAGGCAGTCGCTGGTCAACCCGTCAATAATTTTGAAATCCAGAGTAAACTTTTTGCATTCATTTCGATATATCTGCGTATCCAGATTAGGTGATTTTGCGATAATAAATTGGGTTAGGGGTATTTTATCGTGAATTAATTGCGCAGATTTAAGCATTAATGGAAGAATTTGCCTGACTTCTTGTTTGCGCGAACCGGGCAAGAGGGCGATTATTTTCTTAGCGGAAGTAATCCGGAAGTTCTCCAGGAAATTCTTTGTTATAAATGTAGGTTTTACTAGGTCTGTCAACGGATGCCCTAAACAGGAGGCTGCAATCCCGTGTTGCCTATAGAAATCCTCTTCAAATTTAAAAAGCACGATCATTTTAGATATGAATTTTCTTATATTGTTTATTCGTCCTTCTCTTGAGGCCCAAACCTGCGGGCTGACGTAATAAATACAAGGTATTAGTTTATTGATTGCACGGGCCAGCCGCAGGTTGAAACCGGAGAAATCGACCAAAATTATTGCGTCCGGTTTATCCGTATTTATTTTTTGTAGGATCAGATCTTTTAGTTTCAGGAATTTCGGAAGTTTTCTTAGGGCATCAATGATACCCATAACAGAGAGACCTTTGATATTATAAAATATTTGGTCTGCGTTTTTAGCCAGATATGCTCCTCCGACAGCGGAAACCTTTATATCAGGGTTGCTTTTTTTGATTGCTTCGATGAGATTTCCTGCCAAGAGATCACCGGAAGGCTCACCGCAGACTATAAAAAGATTTTTTATTTTTCCCATATTTGATTTTGAATTTTTAAGGCAACTTCCAGGGCTTCTCTGGCGACGATCCCCGAAACAAGGGGCTCCGTATTATTAATGACGCAGTCGACAAATGATGCCAGCTCTTTTTGCAAGGGTTGCTCTTTTTCAATGGGCAGGCGTTCTTTGGTTATCTTATCCTGTATCTTACGGTATACCGAGGCCTCGGCATTTTTATAGTCTAAGGATATGTAAGTATTTTCCTGGAATATACGAATTTTACGCATTATTTCATCGGATACTCGGCTAGCGGTAAGATTGGCGATACAGCCGTTTTTAAAAGTCAAACGGGCATTAGCAATATCTTCAAAAGACGTGATTACATTTATGCCGACTGATTCAATTTTATCTATAGGGGAATTTACCAGTCCTAAGACAATATCAATGTCGTGGATCATGATATCTAAAACTGTCCCTACATCAAGGGAGCGGTTAGGAAAAGAAGATAGGCGGTGGCATTCGATAAACTTCGGGTTTTTAATTATTTTTTGGGTGGCGTTGAACGCGGAATTAAACCTTTCAATATGCCCTACCTGCAGGATAAGCCCCTGTTTTTTTGCTAAATCTATCAATTGGTCGGCTTCCTCTAAATTAACCGTAAAAGGTTTTTCAACCAGAAGATGTACGTTATGCGCAAGCAGTTCTTCGGCTATTTTCTTGTGCAGCCGTGTGGGGACGGCGACACTGGCAGCGTCAATTTTACCAAAAAGCTCGGCGATATTAGAATATCCGGGTACCCTTAAAGATCCGGACACTTCTTTTAGCCTTTTTGGGTCAGAGTCGCATACGCCGGCTAAACTGCATCCGGGAATTTGTTTGTAAATTTTAGCGTGGATGCTTCCTAAGTGCCCTACTCCGACTACCGCAACCCTGAGTTTGTCCATGCCCAAAATGATAGCAGAGTAAGGGGTTGCTTGCAACTATTATCTTAAATTTCGGTTCTAGCTCTTAGTTCGTAGCTCCTAGGTCTTAGAAAACCATATGTTTATAGTTATAATATGTTAAATAGAAAAATTGCCCTGCTAAATCGGGATACGGCTTTCTACGAGCCACGAGCCACGAGCCAAGAGCTAATAAAAAGAGTTTGCTAAGGATTAATTATATGTTAAAATACCTTTTCCTAAAGAAAGGTCAAAGATGCGGGATTATCTGAAGTTACTGAAATTTGTGCTGCCTTACAGGTGGACTTTTTTTCTTGCCATAGTCTGTATGGGGTTTTCGGCTGTATTTGATGGGGTTTCATTGGCTATGATGGTACCTTTGGCGGATAAGGTGCTCACAAACAAGAAAATTATCATTCCTACCAAATTACCTGATTTTTTAGCCGTTTTTGTGGATAAAATAAATAATACCTCTCCGGAGCTCCTGCTCAACTATATGGTTATCACCGTTTTACTTCTCTTTTTGTTAAAAGGTATTTTTGGGTTTTTTCAGAGCTATTTTATGTCGGATATCGGCCAGCGCGTGGTCAGGGATATAAAAAGCCAGCTTTATGCCAAAATACAATCTTTGTCACTGAATTATTTTACACATAAGCGTGGCGGCGAGTTAATGTCGCGTATAACTAACGACGTTAAAATTGTGGAAAATGCGGTATCGTACGGATCAACCGACCTGATTTATCAAAGTCTGCAGGTAGTTATTTTTGCTATAGTTATTTTCTTCATTTATTTTAAAATGGCCCTGATTTCATTCGTTTTTCTTCCTTTAATCAGCTTTCCGATTATAAAGGTGGGAAAAGCCTTGAGAAAGCTCTCCAAACGTTCTCAAGAGAAAATTGCCGATACAAACTCCTTGCTTTATGAGACGATTATGGGCGCTAGGATTGTTAAGGCCTTTAATATGGAAGAATATGAAGTTAATAAATTTAATAAAGTGAACACGGATTATTACAAACTTTCTATGAAATCGATAAAACGCACGCTCTTACTCAATCCTTCTACGGAGTTCTTAGGGGTGGTTATAGGCGTTCTAGTTTTTTTCTGGGGCGGCCGCGAAGTTATCGCCGGAAGATTGTCTTTTGGAGTTTTCGGACTTTTCTTGGGGTCTCTGTTGTCTTTAATCAGGCCGTTTAAGAAAATAAGCCAAGTTAACGCCTTAAATCAACAGGCTATGGCAGCCAGTGAGCGCATACATGAAGTATTAGAAACGGAGCCAAGCGTAAAGGAAGCGCCTTATGCCAGGGCCTTAGAAGCTTTTAAGGAGGGCCTAAGGTTTAGCGATGTTTGGTTTAGTTACTCCGGCACGCAAATCCTAAAAGGAATTAATTTAGATGTAGGATACGGGCAGATGTTAGCCATTGTTGGGCCTAGTGGTTCGGGAAAAAGCACTTTAGTGGATTTAATCCCGCGTTTTTATGATCCTCAAGAGGGATCGGTATTTATTGACGGTATAGATTTACGGGAATTTACTTTAAAATCATTGCGGGATCAGATTGGCATAGTTAACCAGGAGACAATGCTTTTTAATGATTCAATACGCGCCAATATCGCCTATGGTAAGCTTAATGCTTCTTTTTGTGAAATAGAGGAAGCGGCAAAAGCAGCTCATGCGCATGATTTTATAATGAAATGCCCCCAAGGGTATGATACAGTTATAGGAGATAGGGGGGTAAAAATTTCCGGAGGGGAGCGTCAACGGATCGCCATAGCCCGTGCCCTGTTAAAAAATGCACCGATATTAATACTGGATGAAGCTACCTCGCAGCTCGATTCAACATCGGAGCGCATCGTGCAGGATGCCTTGGACCGCTTAGTCTGCGGTAGGACGGTATTCATGATCGCGCACCGGCTTTCTACGGTAAGAAATGCCGATAGAATTGTAGTTATAGATAAAGGAATGATTGTTGAGCAGGGGACGCATAACCAGCTATTGGAAAACAACGGCTTATATAAGCGGCTCTATGAGGCCCAAGAACTACAAAAATAGTTGCAAATAAGTAAAATTTTGCTATAATTACCCGATTAACTTTTTGCCGCAATAAACGCAAAAAATGCATATTAACCAATGAAGAAAGATAACCATGGTTTGGTTCGTATGGCCAAACCAAAAGAAGGGGGAGTAGAGACGTGCCATCAGAATTAATCAAGCAACTTTTAGAAGCAGGAGTGCATTTCGGGCACCAGACTAAACGCTGGAATCCCAAAATGAAGAAGTTTATTTTTGGATCAAGAAGCGGTATATATATCATTGATTTAGAAAAGACCGAGGCGTGTATTAATGCCGCCCGGGATTTTTTAATGGATATAACCTCAAAAGGCGAATTTGTACTTTTTGTTGGGACTAAAAAGCAGGCGCAGGATGTCATTAAAAAAGAGGCTATGCGTAGCGGGATGTATTATGTAACTGACCGTTGGCCGGGAGGGATGCTTACTAATTTCTCCACGATTAAGAAAAGTATCAATCGCCTGAAGGATATTGAAAAGATGCGTATTGATGGCACGTTCGAGAAGCTGACTAAAAAAGAAGTAGCCCTGCTTGAAAAAGAGCTGGCCAAGTTAAATAAAAATTTCTTGGGGATTGTTCCTATGGAGCGTATGCCTAAAGCGGCATTTATTGTGGATACCAAAAAAGAGGAAACTGCCGTGCGTGAGGCCCGGCGTTTAGGGATTCCCATAATCGGGTTAATTGATACTAACTCCAATCCCGACCTAGTAGATTACCCTATTCCCGGCAACGATGATGCTACTAAATCTATTAGTGCGGTTGCCACAATTATCGCCGATACTATTATTGAGGGTAGGAAAAAATTCTTGTCTTATCTTTCTCAGGATGGTGTAAAGCTAGAAGAGGCCAAGCAAGATATTTTTCCTGAGGTGCTTCCGGAGGAAGAGATCAAGATTAAAGAGATCGAAGAGATTGTTGAGGAAAGCCAACCGCTTACCGATAGTACTGCAGCGGCAAAAAGGGCGCACGTCAAGCCAACAGCTGAAATAAAGCCCAAATTAAGGAAAAAGAATTAACCCCCGCTACTTTTAAGTATCCGTTATTTAATGCTTAATGTTTTGGGAATTAACATATAAAATGATATTGAATAAAAAGGAAGGTGTGGTGTGAAGAATTCAGTTGATGCAATTAAGGAATTAAGGGATCTAACCAGCGCAAGCGTTGCGCATTGTAAGAAGGCCTTAGAAGAGACCAAGGGCGATATAAAGCAGGCAGTGGTTTTATTGCGTAAGCAGGGCCTGGAGATTGCCGCTAAAAAACAGGGCAGGGCTGCTAAAGAAGGCAGGGTTGACTGTTATATACATCATGGCAATAAAATCGGGGTTTTATTGGAAGTTGATTGTGAATCTGATTTCGTCGCCAGGAATGAGGAATTTATACAATTTACTAAAGACTTAGCTATGCATATAGCCGCAACTGACCCGGAGTACATTAAGAAAGAAGATGTTCCCGAAGATGTCTTGAAGCACGAAAAGAGCAGAGATGATTACTATAAAAATAATTGTTTGTTAGAACAGGTGTTTGTAAAAGATCCAAGTTTGACAATTAAAGATTATTTAGGCAGTATAGTAGCAAAAATCGGCGAAAATGTAATTATCCGCAGGTTTATCCGTTACAAGATCGGCGCATAAATGTCCAAACCGGTTTATAAAAGAATTGTTCTAAAAGTCAGCGGTGAGGCGCTTCAGGGAAAGAAAACACATGGTATAGACCCTGATGTCCTTATTGTTATATCGCGCCAGATCAAAGAAATCAGGGATCTAGATGTTGATGTTGCCGTTGTTTTAGGCGCGGGAAATATTTTACGCGGCCAGGAGAATACCTCTTCTCGTGGGTTAAATATGGACCGTAGCGTAGCCGATTATATGGGTATGTTGGCTACCGTAATTAATGGGCTTTCCCTGCAGGATGCTCTGGAAAAAACAGGGGTGCCCACCAGAGTTTTAACGGCTATAGAAATGCAGAGGATTGCCGAGCCATATATCAGAAGACGGGCTATACGGCATTTAGAAAAAGGCAGAGTAGTTATTTTTGTAGCAGGTACGGGAAATCCTTATTTTACTACCGATACTGCCGCGGCTTTGCGCGCGATGGAGATTAATGCGGACGCTATTCTTAAGGCCACTAAGGTGGACGGTGTTTATTCCGCCGATCCGGTTAAAGTAAAAAATGCCAAAAAGTTTACTCAGTTAAAATATATTGATGTGCTTAAAAAAGGCCTAAAGGTTATGGATGCAACGGCAATCAGCCTGTGTATGGATAATAAATTGCCCATTGTCGTTTTTAATCTTAACCGCCTTGGTAATATCAAGCGTGTAGTTTTGGGTGAGAAGATTGGCACAATAGTCCGCTAAACGGAGGTAAAGGTATGTCTGTTAAAGAGGTATTGTCTAATACAGAAGAAAAGATGAAGAAGGCTTTTGAATCGATGAACCGCCAGTTCCATGAAGTAAGAACCGGCCGCGCTTCGCCGAGTTTAGTTGAAGGCCTGCATATTGATTATTATGGAACTCCGACGATGTTAAAGCAGCTGGCGGCAATATCTGCCCCTGATGCGCATCTGATTGTTATCCAGCCTTGGGATATTACTGCGATAGTTGAAATTGAGAAAGCGATATTAAAATCTAATCTTGGAGTCAATCCTTCTAATGACGGAAAGATTATTAGGGTCGCTGTGCCGCAGCTTTCTAAAGAGAGGCGCCAGGAAATGGCTAAATTGGTTCATAAGATGTCTGAAGACGGCAGGGTATCTATGCGTACGATTAGAAGGGATGCTAAGGAAATGGTTGAGAAGATGGAAAAAGATAAAATTATTTCCGAAGACGAAAAATTCCGCGGGGTTGATGAATTGCAGAAGATAGTCGATAAGTATATCGCTAAGATTGACGAGTTGCTTAAGGTTAAAGAGAAAGAAATACTGGAGTTTTAAGTTGCGTATTTAGGGTTTATATAGATTTGGGCCTCTAGCTCATCAGGTAGAGCACCACACTTTTAATGTGGTTGTGCCGCGTTCGAGTCGCGGGAGGCTCATAAATGTATTCCGGCGACGAGAACGCAAAGGGGCGTGGGGAAAAATTTTTCCTCCGAGCGATACAAAAAATGCGCCTATTCAACCGTATTATATAGGTTTGAGCGGGGAGTAAAACTTATTGCGCGGTGAATTTTAGTTTAAAAGCGTAAGAGGGATAAAAGGGCGGATGGCGAAATTGGCAGACGCGATAGCCTTAGGAGCTATTGGGGCAACCCTTGGAGGTTCAAATCCTCTTCCGCCCAAATGGTCTATAGACGAGGGTCAATGGCCGATGAAAAACTGACGTTTTTATCGACTGTTGAGCTATAGTTTATCGACCATAGGCAATCGTCCAATACGCGGGAGTAGCTCAGCTGGCTAGAGCGCAACCTTGCCAAGGTTGATGTCGCGGGTTCGAATCCCGTCTCCCGCTTAATGTATTTTTTATAAATTATTATTTGAAAGGAGAAACAAATGCAGATCATGGATTTTCTTTCCAAAAAAGCAATTCTTACCGATATAAAATCCACCAAGAAAGAAGATGTAATTAAAGAAATGGTAGATCTTCTGATTGATTCCGGTGACGTAGAAAAACGTAACCGCAATAAGTTAATAGAAGCCCTTATGTCAAGGGAGGCTTTAGGCTCCACTGCTATTGGCCAAGGTATAGCCATACCGCATGCAAAGTGCGATTGTGTGGATAAGCTGGTCGCTTCTTTTGGCCTTTCCAAAAAAGGCGTAGACTTTGATTCTCTGGACGGAGAATTGGCTTATATTTTCTTTTTGCTTGTTGCCCCACAGGATTCCGCCGGCCCGCATCTCAAGGCATTAGCCAGAATCTCGCGCCTCTTAAAAGATAAATATTTTCGTGATACCCTGCGTATTTGTATGGATGATAAATCCGTGATTAAAATTATCACGCAGGAAGACGAAAAAAAGATTTAGCCTTTTAATTATATAAATAAAACGAATAATTTAATCAGATGAAGGCGATGTCTACAGGTATCTTAAAATGGTTTTATCCGGGCATAGGAATTAAGCGCTGGGTTGTTTTGAGCGCTTTTGGGGTGGCGCTTTTAATTTTAGGAACGGCTAACCTGCGCAGCGAAGAGTTTTGGTTGATCCAATTTTTAGATGCCTTAGTTGTAATCTCAGGAATTATTATTTTAATTTTAGGCATTAAACGCTTGATGCGTTCTTTTATTGCCGCATTTGTCCCGTCTGCTTCTAGGGGGGATGAATTAATTGATATTTTGTATCAAAAGAAACAGCTAAGCCGCGGCCCGCGCATCGTTACCGTGGGAGGCGGGACAGGTTTATCCGTCATACTAAGCGGGCTAAAAAATTATACTTCAAATATCTCAGCCATTGTTACTGTGGCTGACAGCGGAGGCTCAAGCGGAAGGCTTAGGCAGCAATTTGATGTTTTGCCGCCGGGAGATATACGCAACTGCTTAGTCGCCCTCGCTGATGCTCCGACATTGATGCGTGATCTTTTTCAATTCCGCTTTGACGGAAATTCGGAATTCTCCGGCCATTCTTTTGGAAATCTTTTTCTTATGGTAATGAGCCGCTTGACCGGCGATTTTGAGAAGGCGATCAAGGAAACCAGTAAGGTTCTAGCTTTGCGCGGGCAGGTTATTCCTTCGACTTTAGGGGATGTGACGCTTGTAGCCTATTATTCTGACGGTTCCACAGTAGTAGGAGAGGACCAGATCCCCAAGGCGAGAAAAGTAATTAATCGGGTCAGCCTGACTCCCGAATACCCGGCTGCAACTCCGGATGCCCTAAAGGCGATCAGAGAAGCGCAGATTATTGTTTTGGGCCCGGGTTCTTTGTATACGAGCATAATACCCAATTTATTAATTAAAGAAATATCCCGGGAGATTGCCAAATCCGAAGCAATAAAAGTTTATGTTTGTAATGTGATGACGCAGCCGGGTGAAACTGACGGCTATAGTGTTTGTGACCATATTAAGGCTTTGGTTAGCCATAGCCATCCTCATATACTGGATTATTGTGTGATAAATAACGGAGAAGTTCCGAAAGAGGTCTTGAAGCGTTATTCTCAGGATAGTTCGGTTCTTGTAACCAATGACCGTAAAAAAGTCGAGAGTATCGGTTATCGGGTAATAGAAGAAGATTTCAGTACGATTGCCGATGGGGTTATACGGCATGACCCGGAGAAATTAGCAAAAATTATTTTAAGCTTTATTGAAGAAATATAAAAATGAGCTTGATTAAAAAAGAACTGATTGTAAAAAATAAACAGGGGTTGCATGCCCGGCCTGCGGCTATATTTGTCCAGGTGGCTAATAAATTTGATAGCCGTATTACCGTTCGGCGGGACGCCGAGGAGGTTAACGGAAAATCAATAATGGGTATCCTTATGCTCGGGGCGGAACAAGGCAGCGCGATTGTTATTGAAGCTGACGGTTCGGATGCCCTGGCGGCTTTAGAAGAATTAGAGAAGATAATTAACAGCGAGGAAGAATTATGATTCAGTTAAAAGGAATTGCTGCAGCAGGCGGTATAAGTATCGGGCCGGCCTATAAGCTTGGAAGCGAGGAGTTTATTGTCCTGCGTGAAGCAATTTCCTGGGATGATATTCCGGTACAAATTCAGCTTTTTGAAGAAGCGCTGATTAAGACCCGTCGCGAAATTATCGAGCTGCAAAAAAGAATCAGCTTGGATATGGGGCAAGAGGAAGCCCAGATTTTTGATGCGCATTTGTTGGTTTTGGAAGACCGCATGCTCATTGAAGAGGTTATATCAAGGCTTAAGAAAGAACAACTAAATGTTGCCTATATATTTTCGGAGGTTTTAAAAAAATATATCAGTGTATTTTTGAAGATAGAGGATGAGTATCTCAAAGAGCGCATCGCTGATATAAATGATGTCGGGAAAAGGATATTAAGAAACCTCCTGGGCAAGGAGAAGAAGGGTTTGGGGGAGATTAAGGAAAAGGCGATTATTGTCGCCCATGATTTGTCTCCTTCTGATACCGTGGCAATGCATACCAAGAATGTCGCCGCTTTTGTTACCGACATCGGAGGTAAGACTTCGCACACGGCAATTATGGCCAAATCCCTCGAGATACCTGCGGTTGTCGGTTTAGAGATTGTGACAAGTAAGGTTAATCCGGGGGATGTGCTTATTGTTGATGGAACCAGCGGCGTAGTTATTATTAATCCCGACGAAGAAACGCTTAATAATTACCGGCAGAAACTTGAAAACTTAAAAGGTATTGCAGAGAAATTTTTATCGGTTAAAGACCTTGCAGCTGTTACGACTGATGGAAGGGAAGTAATGATAAATGCTAACATCGAATTTCCCGATGAGGTCCCTTCGGTTAAATTGCATGGCAGCCAGGGTATAGGGCTTTACCGCACGGAGTTTTTCTACATGAACCGTAAAGACTCTCCTACCGAAGAGGAGCATTATCAGGCCTATAAATATGTTGCCGAAGAGATGAACCCTCATCCAGTAATTATCCGCACCCTTGATATAGGAGGGGATAAGTTTTTGTCTCAATTTAGGATTCCGCATGAAATGCAGCCGTTCTTAGGGTGGAGGGCGATCAGGTTTTGTTTGGCGCGGCCGGATATATTTAAATTACAACTGCGCGCTATTCTTAGGGCATCGGTGCACGGAAATCTTAAACTTATGTATCCTATGATTTCGGGCGTAGAAGAATTAAAACAGGCAAATCTCCTGCTTGCTGAAGCTAAAGAAGAATTGCGCAAAAAAGGCATGCCTTTTAATGACCAGATCGAAGTAGGGGTGATGATCGAGGTACCTTCGGCGGCCGTGACCTCTGATATTTTAGCTAAGGAAGCTGATTTCTTTAGTATCGGGACTAATGATTTGATTCAATACTCTTTAGCCGTTGACCGTAGCAATGAAAAAGTCGCCTATCTTTATGAGCCTGCGCATCCTGCGGTTCTAAGGCTTGTTAAGAATATTATTGATGCGGCCCATCAAGCTAAGATTAAAGTAGCTATGTGCGGGGAGATGGCCGGGGACCCGTCTCTTGCGCTTATTTTATTGGGGCTTGGCCTTGATGAGTTTAGTATGCCGCCGCAGGTGATCCCGGAGTTAAAATATATAATCCGGGCTATGGGGTATAAAGAAGCGCAAGAGCTTGCAAGCCAGGCAATGAAACTTTCTACCGGGACAGAAGTTGAAAAGTTTGCACAAGCCAGTCTTGCGCAAATTATAAAATAAGATGAATTCCGTATCCTCTTTTTTAACTCATTCATTAAGCCGTATGGTTGCAATAATTAAATTTTTAGAAGGTGCAGAATGAAAGCATTGATTTTAGCTGCCGGATATGCTACGCGGCTCTATCCTTTAACCAAAGAATACCCTAAGCCGCTTTTAGAGGTGAAAGGTAAAGCGATCATAAATTACATAATCGAGAAATTTAAACCGGTTTCTGCTATTGATGAAATTTACATTGTTACCAACAGTAAATTTATCTCTACCTTCCGTAAATGGGTAAAATCTGTAAAGTTACCGAAGAAAATTACACTGATAGATGATCTGACTAAAAATAATCAGGATAGGCTCGGAGCTATCGGAGACATAAATTTTGTAATAAAAAAACAAAAGGTTAAAGATGACCTTCTGGTGGTTGGAGGGGATAATTTATTCAGCGGGTCACTCAAGGATTTTTTAAGATTTTCCAGCCAAAACAGGCCTGCTGCAACTATCGGTTTATATAGGTTAAAGCAAAGAAAAGATGCCTGCCGCTATGGTGTGGTTAAATTAAATCGCCGTAAAAAAATAACCAGCTTTCAGGAGAAGCCCAAAGACCCGGGATCAAATATAGTGGCAATGTGCCTGTATTATATACCAAAAAATTATTTGTATCTGATAGAGGAATATGTTGAAAACAGGGATAAAAAGGTGGATGCTACGGGAAACTATATCTCTTGGCTTAAAGATAAAACAGAGGTTTATGGATACGTGTTTAGCGGTTCATGGTTTGATATTGGCGATTACAAATATTTAAACGCAGCAAAGAATAATTTTACTAATAATTAAAAGGAGGAGTCATGTCTGCACGTAAGGTTTATTTTACCTCAGAATCGGTAACTGAAGGCCATCCGGACAAGTTATGCGATCAGATTTCAGACGGAGTTTTAGATGCTTGTTTAAAAATAGATCCTTATTCCCGGGTCGCCTGTGAAACTTATGTAACTATGGGGCTTTTGATTGTAGGCGGGGAAATAACTACCCGCGGTTTTATTCACGTGCATGATATAAGCAGGGGTATAATTGAAGAGATAGGTTATAATGACCCAAAATATGGTTTTGACTATCATACCTGCGCCATACTAAACGCAATTCACTCTCAGTCTCCGGATATATCTCAAGGGGTGGATGTCGGGGGAGCCGGAGATCAGGGTATAATGTTTGGTTATGCCTGCAATGAGACTAAAGAATTGATGCCGCTTGCCCTTATGCTGGCGCAGAAGCTTTCTATGCGCCTTTCGGAAGTCCGTAAAAGTAAAATCTTGAAGTATCTGGGCCCGGACGGTAAGACCCAAGTAACTGTAGAATATGACGGGGACAAGCCGATGCGGGTTGATTCGGTAGTATTGGCTTCTCAACATACCGATGATATATTGGATAAAAGCGGCAAACGTATTACGGAAAAGGCCCGCCAGGAGATTATCCGTTACGTTGCCGGTCCTATTCTTAAGGGTTGGGCGGATAAGTCTACTAAGTATTACGTTAATCAGACGGGTAAATTTGTAGTTGGCGGTCCGCAGTCTGATACGGGTATGACCGGAAGAAAGATAATCGTAGATACTTACGGCGGGGCAGTTGCACACGGCGGTGGCGCCTTCTCCGGTAAAGACCCTACCAAAGTTGATCGTTCAGCCGCCTATATGTGTCGTTATATCGCCAAGAATATTGTTGCCGCCGGGCTTGCCGAGAAGTGCCTTATTCAACTTTCTTATGTAATCGGACACGCAGAGCCTTTGTCGGTTATGGTAAAAACTGAAGGCACATCTGTTATTTCAGAGGATGCATTGGTAAAATTAATCAGGCAGAATTTCCAGCTTACCCCTAAGGGTATTATTGAATCCTTAAAGTTACGCCGTCCTATATATAGAAAGACAGCCAGCTATGGCCATTTTGGAAGGTTGCTTCCGGAGTTTCTCTGGGAGAAGACGGATAAAGCAGAAATATTAAAAAAACAAGCTAGCCGCTTATAATTAAATCAGGAAAGGATAACATGCATTACGATATTAAAGATATAAAATTAGCTAAAAAGGGTGCGTTAAGGATTGAGTGGGCCTCAAAAAACATGCCCGTGCTTAGTTTAATCAGGCAAAGGTTTTCTAAAGAGAGGCCATTAAAAGGCCTAAAGATTGCTTGTTGTTTGCATGTCACTACTGAAACTGCAGTGCTCGCCGAAGTTTTGAAATCAGGAGGCGCGGATGTATATGTTTGCGCATCCAATCCGCTTTCAACCCAGGATGATGTCGCAGCTTCTTTAGTAAAAGATTTAAAAGTAGGTGTTTTTGCGATCAAGGGCGAAAATACAAAAACTTATTATGAGCATATGAAATCCGCTTTAGATGTTAAACCGGATATTACCATGGATGACGGCGCAGACCTGGTGAGTACCATTCATCAACGCCCGGTTTCGGCTCACGCCAATATTATCGGCGGCACGGAAGAAACCACTACCGGTGTAATCCGCCTGCGCGCTTTAGCCGGCGAAGGAAAATTGCGTTATCCGATAATTGCGGTCAATGATGCATTGACTAAACACATGTTCGATAATCGTTATGGCACTGGACAATCTACTTTAGACGGAGTTATACGCTCAACAAATAAATTGATTGCCGGGGCTAATTTCGTAGTTTGCGGTTATGGCTGGTGCGGGAAGGGTACGGCTATGCGGGCAAAAGGTATGGGCGCAAAGGTAGTTGTGATTGAAGTTGATCCTTTGAGGGCGCTTGAAGCGACCATGGAAGGTTTCGATGTCATGCCGATTAAGGACGCAGCTAAGGTCGGGGATATTTTTGTTACGGTTACCGGAGATATTAATGTTATTCGCAGAGAGCACTTTGCTCTAATGAAGGACGGCGCAATTGTAGCTAACTCCGGGCATTTTAATGTTGAAATAGATATTCCGGGTTTGGAGAAAATAGCTAAGTTTAAACGGGCAACGCGGGATTTTGTCGAAGAGTATACCTTAAATAACGGTAACAAGATATATATCTTGGGCCAAGGCAGGCTGATTAATTTGGCTGCAGCAGAAGGCCATCCGGCCAGTGTTATGGATATGTCTTTTGCTAACCAGGCTTTGTCAGCGGAACATATGGTGAAAAATTACCGTAAATTAAGAAAGCAGGTTTATACGGTTCCCGAAGACATCGATAAGAATATTGCCAGGTTAAAACTTAAATCCATGGGTATTAAGATAGACGTATTGACGCCTGAGCAGAAGAAATATCTTGCCAGCTGGGAGATGGGGACGTAATAGTAGCTTGAGGGGGGATATATGCGAAAAACCAAATTCTTGCTTTTTCTGCTATTTTCCGCTGTTTTTTTATACAGTTCGCTTTATGCGGAAGAGATCCAGGCGCAATCGCGCATTCAAGATGTCACCATCTTTTCAGGCAATGCCTTAATTGGCAGGGTAGCTTCATTAAAGCTGAATACCGGAGAACACCAAGTTATTTTCTCAGGGCTTATCCCGGATATTGACGATAATTCGCTTAAGGCCTCCGGAGCCGGAAGTGCGGATGTGAGGATCCTGGGTGCCCAGGTAGTTACTCAGTTTTTAGAAGGTCCCGCCGACGAAAAAGTTAAATATCTCCAGGATGCACTTCAGCAGGTTCGCGATGAAATAAGAAAACTGGAAGATAAGAAAAATGTCCTTAAAGAGGAAAAGGTTTTTCTGGATTCAATAAAATTATTCTCTCAAGCCCAGCTGCCCAAAGACTTAGTGACAAAAATGCCGCAGGCCAATGAATTAGAGAATACCTTAAAATTTTTAAGCGCAAAACTCATCGATAACTTTTCTCAAAACTTAGAAGCTGATATCAAGATCCGTCAATTAAATAAAAAGGGCCAGGCCTTAAGTGAAGAGCTTTCCGGGTTAATAGGGGCACAGAGAAAGCAGAAAAAATCGATTATTGTAAGCCTTGAGGTTTTAAAACCCGGCGACTTACAATTAGTGTTATCTTATGTGGCCAGGGGCGCTTATTGGTACCCTATTTATGACGCCCGTGTGAATTTTGATAGATCCGAAGTAGAGCTTATTTCTCAAGCGGTGGCCAAGCAGAATACCGGGGAAAACTGGCAGGATGTAGCTGTAACTTTGTCTACGGCAAAAGTTAATCTGTCAGCCCGCATGCCGGAAATTAAAAGTTGGTTTATCCGGCCAGTCTCACCGCGTTTTTATGGCCAAGAACGAAGCAAAAAATTGGAAAGTAAAGTTGTTCCGATGGCTGCGGATCAGGAGCTGTTTTTAGAGAGCGGCCAATTAGGTAGTACCTCCGGAGTCCAGGAGGCAGGATATGAGTATGCTCAAGCTCAAGAGCAGGGAGTATCGGTAGTTTATCAAATTAAGCGGCCGGCAAACATTAAATCCGACGGTTCGGAATATAAACTTCCGGTATCTTCGCAGGCGCTTAAAAGCAAGTTTGAATATTCTTGTTATCCGCGCCTGTCAAACTATGCTTATTTGCGCAGTAAAGTCTCTAATGCTGCGGACCTTCAGCTTATTGCGGGAAGGGTAAATATATTCCTGGATGGTGGTTTTGTAGGTTTTTCTAACATTGACAATATCGCCCCAGGCGAAGAGTTTGATTTATACTTGGGCATTGATGAAAATGTAAAAGTAAAAAGGGAATTAGTTGAAAAGAAAACCGATGATATCCTGATTGCCGGCATCCCTTCACCTACTAAAAAAACCACTTTTAAATATAAGATTAGCGTAGAGAATTATAAAAACAAAAAGATAAAAATGAGTATTTTTGATAATATCCCGGTTTCGCAGGATGAAAAAATCAGGGTTAACTTAGGCAAGGTGAGCCTTGAGCCTAAGGAGAAAGACTGGAAAGATAAAACAGGCCTCTGGCGTTGGGAGTTGGAGCTTGAACCTAAAGCAAAACAGGAAATCTTTATTGCTTATTCAATAGAACAACCGCGTAATTTGGAAATTGAGGGTATTTAAAAATGGCGATCAATAAAATTGCGGTTTTAACAACCGGCGGAGATGCTCCGGGGATGAATCCGGCAATTCGCTCTGTGGTGCGTTATGGAATTAACCAGAAATTGGAGGTAATGGGGGTTTTCCGCGGATGGTGGGGACTGATTAACGAGGAGTTAAAGATTTTAAGTTCTCGTTCTGTTTCGGGAATCATCAATCAGGGGGGCACAATTTTAAAAACCGCACGCTGCGCAGAATTCAGGACTGAAGAAGGGCAGAAGCGCGCTTTTGAAGCAGTTAAGAAAAATAATATTGATGGTTTGATTGTTATCGGCGGTAATGGTTCTTTTGCCGGCGCCCATGAGTTTTATAAAAGATACAATATCCCTTGTGTCGGCATAGCCGCTTCTATTGATAATGATGTTAACGGGATAGATTATACTATCGGTACGGATACCGCAGTTAATACCGCCTTAGAGGCGATTGATAAAATCCGTGATACCGCAACCAGCATGGAGAGGATTTTTGTGGTTGAGGTGATGGGCAGGGAGTCGGGTTTTATCGCTTTGACCGTTGCCCTTGCCGGAGGGTGTGAAGATGTGCTTATCCCGGAAAGAGAAGTAAACCTTAATGCTGTCTGCCATGACATAGTGCATGGTAATCTTGTCGGGAAAATGAGCTGGATTATTATACTTGCCGAGGGAGCAGGCAAAGCCGATGATATTGCCAGGCAGATTACTGACATGACAGGGCTGGAAACGCGTACCGTAGTTTTGGGCCATGTGCAAAGAGGCGGCAGGCCGACAGCATTTAGCCGTGATTTAGCTTTACATCTTGGCAAAGCGGCAGTCGATTGCTTGATCGAAGGGAAAAAGGACCTTGTCGTAGGTATTGCCGCAGGCAGGATAACCGAGGTTAATTTTGAAGTTGCGATAAAGAAAAAAGAATTAAAGATCGATAATTTTTACAGATTAGTTAAAACTTTAACTTGATAAGGAGATAAGTAAAATGGGAAGACATGCGCTTGAAATTGACAAAATAGTAATGGATTTAATTTTAACCGATGATATCCAGCTTAAGAAAAAAAGAGCCAAGAAAATCACGGATTTGGCTTATAAAAAAGGAATTTATTCATCGAGCATACATGAGCTTTATATGGCAAGAGGTAGGGGCGAGTTTAGCGGTTTTACCGTACCGGCGATGAATCTGCGCAGTATGACTTATGATTTGGCGCGTGCGATATTTAGAACGGCAAAAAAGAATAATTCCGGCGCATTTATTTTTGAGATTGCAAAATCCGAGATGGGTTATACTGCCCAGGCCCCGGTTGAATATACCTCGGTTGTTTTGGCCGCGGCGATAAAAGAAGAATATTGCGGGCCTGTGTTTATTCAGGCAGACCATTGCCAGGTTAATGCCAAAAAATTTCAGGAGAATTCCGACAAGGAGGTTGAGGCGCTGAAAAATATGATTGCCGACAGTATTGCCGAAGGATTCTATAATATCGATATTGATTCTTCGACGCTGGTAGATTTATCCAAGAAAGATATAAAGAAACAGCAGAAAGATAATTATGAGGTTTGTGCGAAATTAACGCAATTTATCCGCAGGCTCGAGCCAAAAGGGATTACTATCTCAGTGGGCGGGGAAATCGGAGAGGTTGGACATCAGAATTCTACTCCTGATGATTTACGCGCGTTCATGGAAGGTTATAAAGAAAGATTGCGTAAAGGTTTAATCGGTATTAGTAAAATTTCCGTTCAAACCGGCACCTCTCATGGCGGGGTAGTTAAATCTGACGGTTCTATTGCTGAAGTAAAGTTAGATTTCGGTACGTTAAGCACCCTTTCCGGTATTGCCCAAAAAGAATTTTCACTTGGCGGAGCAGTACAGCATGGTGCTTCTACTTTACCCGAGGAGATGTTCCATAAATTTCCGGAAAATAATACACTGGAGGTTCATTTAGCCACAGGTTTTCAAAATATGATGTTTGACAGTAAATTTTTTCCCGAGGGTCTAAAGAAAAAGATTTATGAATGGTTAAAGATTAATGCCGCGGGAGAAAGAAAAGAGGGTGAAACTGACGAGCAATTTTTTTACAAGGCGCGCAAGAAGGCGTTGGGGCCATTTAAGAAAGAGATTATGGGCCTGCCGCAAGATATACGCGACAAAATTGCCTCAGAGATTGAAGCTAAATTCGATTTTCTTTTTAAACAGCTCGGTGCGATAAATAACCGTGTGCTTGTTGATAAATATGTTACTTTAAAAAGGGTGATTGTCCGCAGGCACAAGGGTGTACCCGGGGTTGTCCACGACGGAGAAGGCGCCGACTAGCCCATAGAATAAAAAGTTCTTTATATAAGGCCGGGCAAGATTATAAAAGTGCGTCTTGCCCGGTTTTTTTAAAAAAGCGCCACCTTAAAGTTATTTAAGACTTAGGGAAAATACATATTCTTTAAAATGCCAGCTTCTCCTTTTAGCAATAATTCCAAAACCTTAAAGTTTATTTTTTCTTACCGCAGACAAATACTCATCCTGTTTCTATTCAGCCTGATTTCTTCAAGTTTCCCTTTAGTTGCCCCGTATATTTCCAAGTTATTTATCGATAAGGTATTTGTCGATAAAGATTTTAGCAAATTCTGGAATTTATCTATTTTGGGGGTTAGTTTATTTGTTTTGACCATGTTCGTTAAGGGTATAAGCGATATCGTAAAAAACAGGATTGCCATAAAATTGAGGTTTAATTTATCCAACAAATTTATAAAGAAGCTCTATTCCCTGGATTTAGGTTTTTTCCAAAGCCGCTCTGTCGGAGAGAATATCTACCGTCTTTCGGATACGGAGTCAATAATAAATTTTTCAACCGAACAATGCCCTGCACTTTTGGTGGATATTATTAAGTTGCCAATAATTTTGGGGATTGCTTTTTTGATCAATCTTCCGATGACTGTATCCTTATTGATTTTAAGCCCGCTGTTTATTCTGCAAAGCGTCTATTTACAAAAGAAACTTAAACCTATCTATGCGCAGATTTGGGATTACTCCAGCCGTCTTTCTAAAGAGGTTGCTGAGGCCTTCTCAAGGATCTCTGTGATTAAACTTCTCGGTTTGGAGACTTATAAGAAACATAGCTACTTAAGGAGTTTAATAAAGAATATACGCTGGAAAATAAAAAGCTTCCGTTGGTTCGTTATCGGCAGCTTGAGTGCTTCTTTTTTGTCCCAGGTAGTATACGGGGCAATAACTTTATATGGAGGCTGGCTGATAATTAATAGCAGGTTGACTTTGGGGAGCTATACCGCAGTGATGCTTTATCTTACTCAATTAGGCGGCCTCCTGCAATCGCTTGGGCACAGATTTGAGTATATTACTCAGGATATTGTGTCTATAGAAAAATTTGTTGAGGTAATGGAAAATAGTCCGAAGATAAAAGATGCCCCTGAGGCAAAAAGCCTAAGCTGTATAAAAGGCGGGATTGCTTTTAAGGGTGTCTGGTTCGGGTATCAAAAGGAAAACCCCGTTTTTGAAGGGGTAAATTTTAATATACCGCCTGCTTCGTGGGTCAGCATAGCTGGGCCTTCGGGGAGCGGAAAAAGCACTCTGGCCAATCTTATGCTTAGGTTGTATGAGCCTTGGCAGGGGAGCGTGCTTTTCGATGGCATAGATTTAAAATCTATAAAATTAAAATCCTTGTGGGCACTAGTGAGTATTGCTACCCAACAGCCGTTTCTTTTTGATCAGTCTATCGGGGAAAATATTGCTTACGGCCTAAAAAATAAAGGCAAGAATTGTATTGAAGAAGCGGCTAAAGCCGCGGCAATTCATAATATTGTCATCGCCCTGCCGCATGGTTATGATACGCGTATCGGAGAGGATGCCTGTTTTTTATCTTATGGGATGAAGCAGAAAATTGCAATCGCCAGGGCAATTATGAGAAGACCGGATATCCTGATTTTGGATGAAGCGTTCGCTTCGGTAGATTCTCTCGCCGAAGAAGAGATAATTTCGCGATTAAAGAAAATATCCGATATTAAAACCGTTATTCTTGTTTCTCACAGGCTTTCTACTGTTTTATCCGCGGATTTTACGCTTTTTATCAAAGGGCCTCGGGAAATTATTATGGATAGCCCGGGCCAGCTTCTTAAAAAAGAAGAGGGTTTTCGCAGCCTGTTTGCCGAGCAATTGCAGGCAAAGATTTCTTAAAATCTCTATGCCGATTTGCACTACATTTTATAAATGAGACCGCGTATACGATTAACAACTTATTGTAACCGTGCTTGCGCCTATTGTTCCGCTTATGATTTTTTGTCCAAAGACAACATTCAGGAATTTAATCTTGAAGAGTACCATTTTTTTCTTGAATGCGCTAAAAAAGAAGGCATAAGTCAAATTGCATGGCAGGGAGGAGAGCCAACCTGCCATTCGCAGATAAACAGGATAGCTAAAATTACCTCCGACTACGGAATTAATATCCATCTTTTTACAAATGGAATATTTGATACGTCCCTTATCAAGCCTTTTAAAAGAATAGTTTCGCGATGTTTAGTAAATTTGAACCACCCTGATACTTATACAGCCTCACAACTTAGCTTAGTCCGAAAGAATTTAAAGCGGATGAGCAGCTCTGGTATCGGTTTTCATATAGGGTATAATTTATTTCAGAAAAATCCTGATTATGGCTTCATCCTTAAGGCGATCGAAGAATATAAAATTGCTAACGTGCGTTTTGATATCGCCCGGCCTTCCAAATACGGCAGTAACAGGCATTTTTCTTTTGATGATTTTTTCGGCCTTAAGGAGCAGGTGTTAAAGTTTATCGCTTTGTGCCGTTTTCTTGGAGCAAGGGCCTATCTTGATTGTTGTTGGCCTCGCTGTGTTTTTAATGATGAGGAGATTAATTTTCTTAAAAAAGCCAAAGCTGAACTTTCCTTTCGCTGCGCGACCACTGTAGATGTGCTTCCGGGCCTGCGTATAGACAGCTGTTATTGTTCTGTCGAGGTAAAAGACAAATTTTTGGGGGAATCTTTTGGATTTAAGGATGCGCTTAATTTCTTAAAAAAGGAAGAAGACCGTTTGCGTTGGGAAGTAGCTACGGATTTAAAATGCGTAAGCTGTCGTTGGAGAAAGAATAAAGTTTGCCAGGGTGGGTGCCTTGGCCATGCTAAACTTAAAAACACCAAAAGGAGCCTGTGAATACCTATTTAAAAATAGCAAATATTGGTATTAGCGTGCGGCATCCTGGCGCCTGCGAGCTTTGGAATAGCCGGAATGGCACCTCAGAGAGATATAAACCGTTCTTAGTTTCTTCCGGAGCAGGTTCAGGGGTCAGTATCAATATTCTCAGAAAAAATAAGCTTACGTTGCCTAAGGGTAAAAAAATTTTTGATTCCGGCGGGCTGTGGAGCATTTATGCCGAAGGCAGTTTTTTGGCAATCGTGATTGCTGACCCTTTAAGTGGAAGTGCGCCCGATGAAATTATTTCGTCTGCGGCGGATTTTTCTTCCTGGGATATCTACTTCTCGCCCGCATTAATAAAAAAAGGAAGGAATCCTCTTGATTATCCGGTTCTTGAGGTAATTATGGTGAATGTATTTTCGCGCAGTAAGGGAGTGCTTGTTCATGCAAGCGGCGTAGTTTCTTTGGCCCAAGGTTTACTTTTTTCCGGTAATTCCGGAGCAGGCAAATCTACCCTTTCGCAGCTTTGGAAGAGCTCGAGGCCGCAAGACCTGCTTCTTACCGACGACAGGGCGGCAATAATAAACAAGGGCGGCCGTTATATGGTTTATGGAACTCCATGGAGCGGCTCAGCAAATGTTTATTCTTCCGAATGCGGCGTTCTTAAAAAAATATTTTTTATTTCTCATAGTAAAAATAATTTTGTACGAAAGATGAGCAGTATTGAGGCGGCTTCGGCTCTTATCAGACATTCCTCATTGGCGTACTGGGACCAGGCAGGGTTGAATTTCGCCGTTGCCTTTTGCGCGCGGCTATGTGAAAAAATAAAATGTTACCGTTTAGGATTTATGCCGGATAAAGGCGCAGTTGAGTTTATAACAAAACTACCGGGTAAAAAATGAATAGCAGGGTAAAGGTTTCGCTTGTTTATCCCCCCTTTTCCACCCCCACCTCGGTGCCTTTTGCTTTGGCCTGCCTCAAGGGCTATCTTAAAAGGCGCGATGCGTCTTTTGATGTTAATACTTTTGATTTTAACCTGGATCTTTACGAACGGTTTATCACAGCCAGAGAGGACCTTAAATTATCTTACTTTTGCCGTAAATTAAATCTTCCTTGCCTTGGAGGAAAAATATACCAGCCAGTTAGTGCAGGTGAATTTAATGCCATTCTCCTGGCCAGGAGGTATTTCCGCTCTACGGGCAAATTTACTGATAGCCGACATTACTCCATGCACCTGCGTAATTTCTACACGTTTTTTATCGATCGAATCAGAGTGCTCTATAACCGTATCCTCGAGAATTTTTTGGTAGATAGGCGCAACAATAGGTTGATGCTGAGTTTCTTTAAAGATGAAATTGCCCGGATAAATTCCTGCAATCCGGATATAATCGGCATATCGCTGCACAATCTGGTCGCAGAAACCTTTTCTTTTTACCCCTTTGCTTTGGCAAAGGCTCTTAAAATTTCCTCTAAGGCACCGATAGTTATGGGAGGCTCGGCATTTTCTCACGTTGAAGCAGGGGATTTTTTGCGGGAATTTGATTCTATAGATTACATAATTAAAGGACCCGGGGCAGAGAGCTTGTACCTGTTGGCCCGGAATCTCAAAAGAAACAGAATTAAAGCGATTCCCAATCTTATTTATCGCCAAGGCGGACGGATTATAAGGAATAAAGAAGCCGCAGGCGGGATTGGTGAATTTTCTTATCCGGATTTTTCCGGATTTAAACTTAAGAAGTATTATAATCCCAAGTTGATTCTGCCGGTTATGTTTTCGAAAGGCTGCAGCTGGGGAGCTTGTGTTTTTTGTAAATATTACGGAGACCATAAAGGAAAACCTCTTTTTAAAGATCCTGATGAATTTGCTAAAGAGCTGGAATTCTTGCAGAAGAAGTATGCGGCAAAATATTTTTTGATAGTGGATAATTGTATCCCCCAGGCCAAACTTTTAAGGCTAAGCCGCGCAATATTATCCAGAGGACTTAAGCTCAATTATTCTATTTATGCTCGTCCTAGCAGAAAATTCACTCCTTGCGTTTTAAGGAGCTTAAGCAGTTCCGGTTGCAAGCTAATACACTGGGGGGTAGAGGCGGCCTCTTCCCGTATTCTTAACCTAATGAACAAGGGCACAAAAATAGAAGAGGTAGAGCGCCTTCTTAAAAATTCAAAAGCCGCCCGGATAAAAAACTTGATTTATATGATCTTTGATTTTCCCCTGCAGAATAAAGAGGAATACAGAAAAAACTTGGAGTTCCTTAGGCGCATGCAGCCTTATGTGAGTTTTATCGGGCTGCATTTTTTCAGGCTTCAGGAAGGCACTGTTATGTCTAGAAATCCCCTTAAGTATAATATCCGTATTGAATCCCGCCAGCCGCTATTTAGTCTTGGCGCAAAGAAGATTAATTCCAGCGTTTATCATATAAGCCCGCTTAAAGAAATAGTTGACCCTGTAAGTTATCAGGCGGAAAAGCTCCTTTTTATTTCTTACGTAAAAAAGTTTTCTATGAACGGATATTTTGAAGAGCATATGTTTTTCCAGGAGCATAAGCACAAAAAGGGCTAGCGGAAAAACCCTTGATTTAGAAAAAAGAGGATGTTAAGATAAAAAACAGGTAATGCCCCTCAAGGGTTTTATAAGCCTTGCTTTGATTAAAAAGGATAAGGAGAGCCTAGCAATGAAAATTCAGGATAAATGCTACCGCAAGAACCCCAAAGTTGTTACCCGCCTGATAGACGATGAAATAATATTAGTCCCATTAAAGCAGGACGCCCAGAACATGGAAAGTATTTATACCATAAGCGGTTCCGGTGTGGATGCATGGAATATGGTCAACGGAAAAAACAGTGTTTCGGATATTGAAAAGGCAATTCTAAAAGAATACGAAGTTAAGCCCGAAAAGGCAAGAAGCGACTTGGAAAAATTTTTTTTGCAGCTTGAAAAGATCGAGATGTTGACATAATGCGTTTATTTCCGGAGAATAAGTAATGGGTTGTTTTTCTTCTCCCCTAATACCCCGGGAGGGATATTCCAAGTTTAGCCGCAGGGTGCACGATAAATTTTTAAGGAGCCGTATACCTGTCAATGCCGGCATAGAGGTTACCCGTAAGTGCAACTTGCACTGCATACATTGTTACGAAAATGGGGTTTCTGGAAACGGCAGAGAAGAATTAACTGCTCTTAAGCTCTATGATATCCTGGATCAGATTGCTGAACTAGGTTCGCTCTGGCTTATGCTTACCGGAGGAGAGGTTTTTGCCCGGGAAGATTTTCTCGACGTCTATATTTACGCCAAGAAAAAGGGCTTTATTATCAGCGTGCTTACTAACGGTACCCTGATTACTCCTGAGATTGCGGATACCTTTAGAAAATGGAAGCCTTTTACTGTTGAAATACCTCTTTATGGCGCTGATGCAGCTACCCATGAAAAGGTAACGCAAGTTGAAGGATCTTTTAATGCCGTCTTAGCGGGAATAGAGCTTCTTAAGAGAAAAAATGTCCAGCTTAACCTTAAGACCTTCGTAACGAAGGCTAATTACGCGGGTTTAAAACAGTTATATAAATTTGCCGAGTATCTTGGGTGTGAATTGAGTCTTGATTGTGCGATGTTTCCGTGTATTGACCGTTCGCAGGAGCCTTATAAATACCGGCTTGAGCCAGAAGAGATATTTGAAGTTTTGTTCGATACCTTAAAGAACAAGCAGGGCTATCTAAGGACGGTAAAAGAGTCGATAAAGAATTTTTCCTGTAATGAAGAGTCGGATTATCTTTATAACTGTTACGCCGGCAAAGGCATATTTTTTATAGATGCCTTTGGTTATCTTGATATCTGTATTTTCTCTAAAACCCTGCATTATGATCTTTTAAAAGGTACTGTAAAAGAGGCCGCGGAAAAATATTTTCCTCTTATTTGGAAAAAGAAACTCGGAAGCGACTCAAGATGCAGGCCTTGTTCGATGCGCAATTTTTGTAATTATTGCCCGGCAATAGCCGATCTAGAGGGGGATAAACTTAACCTTGATTATTACTGTCAAACCGCAAACTTTCTTAAGGACCTGGCGGAGAAGGTAGTTTGATAGAATGGAGGTGTTTTTATGAGGGTAATTAATAAATCTATAAAGAGCGGCGTAAAAAAAAAGAAATATTCCTGCCCGAAGGTAAAAGAAGTAAAGCTTTCGATGCAAGAAGCTATGCTCGCCAGCTGTAAATGGGGGCAAGGAAGTTTCCAGTGCTGCAATTGGACATGTCCTCATTGCACCAGTTCAAGCAGCTCTGCAGGCAGCTAAAGTTCGGGGTTATTAGTAAACTTTAATAAGTAGTTGCGTAGGAATGCGGTTTGATAGAATGGAGGTGTTTTTATGAGGGTAATTAATAAATCTATAAAGAGCGGCGTAAAAAAAAAGAAATATTCCTGCCCGAAGGTAAAAGAAGTAAAGCTTTCAATGCAAGAAGCTATGCTCGCCAGCTGTAAATGGGGGCAAGGAAGTTTCCAGTGCTGCAATTGGACATGTCCTCATTGCACCAGTTCAAGCAGCTCTGCAGGCAGCTAAAATCCTGTGTTATGCCTCCATCTGACAAAGAAAAAACCCGCCTTGTTTTAAAAAGAATTAAAAACCTTAAAAAAGCCATCCTTGAGGGTTGTTTTCTGCGCAGGCATGCCAGCGGCTCTTTTCATTGCCAGGCAAAAGGGAGCTTGTGTTATACTGCGATTACCGGGGATTTCTTTACCAATGGAAGAGGAGCTTCTCGATACCAGGCGCGTATTGGCTGCTTGATGGAAATGGCAGAGAGATATTCTGCCTTTAAGCATTTAATTGACCCCTCTAAAATTATAATAAGTTCTTCCGGAAGATTTAAGAATAACCCTTTTTCTATAGAGTCTCTGATGGCCAATTCTCCGGATGACCCTTCATTTAATCTGGTAAGCCATAAGGAGTTTTCCGGGTTAAGGCTTGGTTGGCACAAATGTTTTGACCTCGACGGTTTAACCGCGTATCTTCCATTACGCATGATTGCGGATTTTTTGGAGGGTTCAAACGGTATGGCAGCAGGGTTTTCACTTAAAGAAGCTATCCTGAAAGGATTGCTCGAGTCAATCGAGCGCGACCGCGCGGTAAGGATAAGGTCAGGGGGGCTGGATACTCCTCTTATTGAGGGAAAAAGCATAAAAGACAGCCGGGCAAAGAAACTTATTAGAGGATTTAATCTGCTCGGCCACCATGTTTTTATCCGGGATTTTTCTTTGAAACTGCCTATTCCGGTAATAGGGGTTGCCCGCAGGGTAAATTGCAAAGATTTTCTTCTTACTGTTTCAACCGGTTTAACCGCAGATGAGGCGCTTATCCGCGCGCTTAGCGAAAACTCTCAAATAGAACCCGGAAGGTTTAACTTCTTAAAGGTAAGAGAAAATCCGCAATATTTCCGCGCTACCCCAAAGATAAATATGAGAGATATCCCCGATATGAATGGGGGGTCAGTCAGCCGGTCTTTGGATATTCTAAAAGACATTATTAATAAGTCCGGTATGGTTGCTTTTTTCTGCGACGCTACCGATAAGGAGTTACGCATGCCGGTTGCTATAACTTATATTGCCGCAGCAAAAGTAAATTCCCAGAAGGAGGAAGGTAAGGATTTTCTTTTTGGGCTGATAGCGGAATTATTTAGGGCTGGCGAAGATAAAGCCGCTGGTTTATTTCTTAAGAGAGCTAAACAAAAAGACAAAGAGAGGTATTTATTTTACATGGGAAATAAATTCATTGCAGAAGGCAGGCAAATTCAGGCGCTTGGTTATTTTAGAAGGCTTCTTAAGAAAAGCAGTATAGACAGATTTAAAGAGGTTTCTTTATACTGGCTTGGGCTGGATGCGCTTTCTCGTAAAGACAACCGCAAGGCGCTTAATTATTTTTCTGCTTTAGTAAAACAAAGGCCGGGGAGTTTTTATCCTGCTTTTCTTACCTCTGCTTGTAGGCATAAGGCTTTTGCTAACGCGCAGCAACTTTACCTCAAATTGTGGCTAGCGGATAATTCCAGCTATCTTAAGAAAGAAAACCTTGCCATTTAGCGAATTTGCTGATAAAATTAGTTTTCATAAGAAAATCCCTTAAAAAGAGCAGAATAATCGGTGTTTGTTGGTATAGTGGGTAGTGATTGTTGGCTAAAAATCACCAAATTTCTGCAGGTTTTCCCTAAAAACTAAGAGGAGAGAGTATGCGATCCGATATGATTAAAAAAGGCTTGGAACGTGTTCCTCACCGCGCACTTTTGCATGCAACGGGCTTAAGCAGGAAGGATTTAGGCAGGCCGTTTATTGGTGTGGCCACTTCATTTACCGATCTTATTCCCGGCCATGTCGGGATGCGTGATCTGGAAAGGTTTATTGAGCGTGGAGTTTGTTATGGAGGCGGCGCACCGTTTTTATTCGGGGTGCCCGGAATTTGCGACGGGATTGCGATGGGGCACTTGGGAATGTGTTATCCTTTGGCTCTTCGAGAGATTGTCGCAGACACGATTGAAACCGTCTGTAACGCGCATCAGTTAGACGGGATTATTTGTTTGACTAATTGCGATAAAATCACTCCCGGCATGCTTATGGGGGTTGCCCGTTTGAATATTCCGGCGATTATTGTTACCGCAGGCCCGATGGTTTCCGGCAGGTTTAATAAAAGGAAATTAGCTTTCGTGCATGACACATATGAGGCGATGGCGCGGGCAAAAAAAGGCGATATCTCTGCTAAGGAGTTATCATGTTTAGAGATTGAGGCTTGTCCCGGCCAAGGATCATGCCAGGGATTATATACCGCAAACACAATGGCTTGTTTAACTGAAGTTATGGGCATGTCTATTACCGGCTGCGGGATAGCCTTGGCGGGTTCGGCTAAAAAACGCAGGATCGCCGAAGCTAGCGGAGAGCGGATTGTGGAGTTGGTCAAAAAAAATATCCGGCCGCGCGATATTATTACTAAGAAATCGCTGGAAAATGCTATTGTAGTGGATATGGCTTTAGGCGGTTCAAGTAATACGGTTTTACACTTAATGAGCATTGCCCATGAAGCAGGTATTGATTTGGATCTGAAAACTTTTGATAAAATCAGCAAAAGCGTGCCGCACATTGCTGCCATCGAGCCGGCAGGCGAACATTTTATGGAAGATGTTGAATATGCCGGAGGGATACCTGCGGTATTAAAGAGGTTAAAATCTAAATTGAATAATGTCCTAAACGCAGACGGACAGAAAACTTTTGAAATCGCGGATAATACCGCTATTTTTGATGATCAGGTAATTCGTCCTCTAGATAAGGCATATCATAAGCAAGGGGGGATCGCGGTATTACACGGCAATCTCGCCCCTAAAGGGGCTGTGGTTAAGCAATCCGGGGTAAGCGCGAAGATGATGAAATTTATCGGGCGTGCCTGCGTATTTAACCGCGAAGAAGAGGCGATGCAGGCAATTATGAATAATAAGATCAAAAAAGGAGATTGTGTTGTTATCCGTTATGAAGGGCCATCGGGAGGCCCGGGTATGCGCGAGATGCTTGCGCCTACGGCAGCAATTGTCGGTTTGGGCTTAAGTGACTCTGTGGCCTTGGTTACTGACGGCCGTTTTTCAGGCGGGACCAAGGGGCCTTGTATCGGCCATGTCTCTCCGGAGGCTTCGGCCGGCGGGGTCATTGCGGTAATTAAAAACGGGGACAGAATAAGTATTGATATTCCTAATCGTAAGATTGAAGTTAAATTAAGCAAGACTGAAATTGAAAATAGATTTAAGCATTGGAAGCCGGTTGCGCCAAAAATCAAAACCGGGTATTTATCGCGTTATTCAAGAATGGTCAGCTCTGCTGATGAAGGGGCAGTGTTAAAATGAAAATGACAGGTTCGCAAATACTTTTAGAGTGCTTAAAGCGCGAAGGAGTGGAGGTGGTTTTTGGGTATCCCGGAGGCCAGGTCCTTCCTACCTTTGATGCGCTTTATGATTTTAAGGGGTTTAAATTTATACTGACCCGCCATGAACAGGGGGCTGCGCATGCAGCAGACGGTTACGCTCGCGTAACAGGAAAAGTCGGAGTTTGCCTTGCTACCAGCGGCCCGGGCGCAACAAACCTGGTTACCGGGATCGCCAATGCGTTTATGGATTCAATTCCCATGGTCGCTATTACAGGGCAAGTCCCAACAGCCCTTATCGGCAACGATGCTTTTCAGGAAGCGGATATTACCGGGATTACCCGTCCGATCACTAAGCACAATTATCTGGTTAAAGATATTGGGGATTTGGCCGGCATAATCCGGGAAGCTTTTTATATCGCTTCAACCGGACGACCCGGGCCTGTACTTATTGATTTACCTAAAGATGTGCAGGTTGCCCAGACTGAATTTAACTGGCCGGAAGAGATAAAATTAAGGAGTTATAGCCCGAGTTATTCGGGCCATCCCGGCCAGATCAAGCGTGCGGCTAAAATGATTATGGAAGCCAAAAAGCCGATACTCTATATCGGCGGAGGCGTTATTACTTCGGGCGCATCACTTGAACTATTGGAACTGGCGGAAAAAATTGGCTGTCCTGTAACATGGACATTGATGGGTATCGGAGGCTTTCCTTCTAGGCACAAACAGTCTTTAGGTATGCTCGGGATGCATGGGACGGCATACGCCAATCACAGCATTATGGATGCAGACCTTATTATTGCCTTGGGCGCACGTTTTGATGACCGGGTGACCGGCCGGCTTGATGTTTTTGCTCCTAATGCCAAGGTGATCCATGTTGATATAGACCCTTCATCAATAAGTAAAAATGTGCATGTGCATGTTCCGATAGTCGGCGACCTTAGGCAGGTGCTTATCGAGCTTCTGCAGGAGATTAAGCATGCCTTTTCGATAGAGGATTGGCTTAAGCATGTTGAGGTTTTAAAGAAAAAATATCCTATGGGGTATAAAGATACTGGCAAGGTACTGCCACAGTATGTCATTCAGGAGATAGATGAAGCAACAAGAGGGGACGCAATTATTTGTACTGAAGTCGGCCAACATCAGATGTGGGCCGCGCAGTGGTATAATTATATCAAACCGCGAACATTTGTCTCAAGTGGCGGGTTGGGTACCATGGGTTTTGGTTTTCCTGCTTCAATCGGGGCCAAGCTTGGACGCCCTGAGAAAATTGTTTTTAATATCGCGGGAGACGGCTCAATACAGATGAATATTCAGGAACTCGGAACTTGCGTGGCAAATAAAATCAATGTGAAGGTAGCTATTTTAAATAACGGATATCTCGGCATGGTGCGGCAATGGCAGGAGCTTTTTTATAAGCGCCGTTATTCTTATACTCCGATATCCAGCCCCGATTTTGTGAAGCTTGCGGAGAGTTATGGCGCAGTCGGGATACGCGTTACCAAAAAAGAGGAAGTCAGGCCTGCGCTTGAGCGTGCGATTAAAACGGATAATACTGTTTTTATCGATTTTCATGTTGAAGAAGAAGAGAATGTTTATCCGATGGTTCCGGCGGGTGAGGCAATTAACAATATCATCGGCGGCCTTGCATAATCGTCCCGCGCCCTATTCTATTAAATAAAAGAATATGGGATTGTTTTAATAAGCGGATTAAGGAGAAGCTGCGGAATGAAACATACAATTTCAGTTTTGGTCGAAAATAAATTCGGGGTCCTTGCGCGGGTGGCGGGTTTATTCAGCGCCCGTGGATATAATATCGCTTCTTTAGCTGTCAGCGAAACCCTTGACCCGAAAATATCCTACATGACTATTGTAGTGGATGCCAAAGATGAAAAGGTTTTAGAGCAGATTAATAAGCAGCTGAATAAATTGATTGACGTAATTACGGTTACGGATTTTACGAAAAAAGGATATATCGACCGCGAGTTGATTCTGGCAAAAATAAATTATACGCCTAAGGATAAAACCAAGCTTGATGCGATTTTTAACAAGTTTGTAGGTAAAATTGTCTTGCGTAAAGATGATACCGCGATCATTGAGGCAGTAGGCGACCAACAGCAAATCAAATTGCTTCTGGAAGAGCTGAATAAGTTTGGGATTAAAGAATTAGTTAAAACAGGTAAATTAGCAATCAGTAATTAATTAGATAAAAGGAGGATTCAATAAATGGCAAAGATTTATTATGACGCGGACGCGGACCTTAATTTATTAAAAGATAAAACAGTAGCAATAATTGGCTATGGAATACAGGGCCGCGGCCAGTCTTTATGTTTACGTGATTCAGGGGTGAGGGTGGTTGTCTCAGAAATGCAGGGGACCCCTAATTATGAGCAGGCAAAAAGAGACGGTTTTACTCCGGTAAGCGCCTCCGAAGCAGCCAAGGCAGCGGATATTATTCAAATTCTTACTCAGGATCATGTGCAGGCAAAAGTTTATAACGAATCGATTAAGCCGAACCTGAAAAAAGGCAAAGCCCTTTGTTTTTCCCACGGGTTTAATATCAGGTTTAAGCAGATTAAACCTCCTAAGAATACGGATGTATTTATGGTTGCCCCTAAAGGCCCGGGAGCTTTGGTTAGAAAGATGTATGAAGAAGGCAAAGGCGTCCCTTCGTTAATCGCTATTTATCAGAATGCAACCGGACAGGCGAAAAATTTAGCATTGGCTTATGCAAAAGCGATAAAAGCCACGACCGCAGGTGTAATCGAGACAACTTTTGATGAAGAAACAGAGACTGATCTTTTTGGAGAGCAGGCAGTTCTTTGCGGCGGCGTCAGTGAATTGATTAAGGCAGGTTTTGATACCTTGATTGATGCCGGTTATCAGCCGGAGATCGCTTATTTCGAAGTTTTACACGAGTTAAAACTAATTACCGATCTTATCCAGGAACGCGGTATTTCCGGAATGCGCAGGGGAGTGTCTAATACTGCCTGTTATGGCGATTTAACGCGTGGCCCGAGGATAATTACGCAAAAGACACGCAAAGAAATGCAGAAGATATTAAAAGAGATTAAAACCGGGAAATTCGCCAGGGAGTGGATCAAAGAGAATGAAACCGGGCGTAAGAATTTCGACAGTTTGATTAAAGCCGGGGATGATCACTTAATTGAAAAAGTTGGTAAGCAATTAAGGGAAATGATGCCCTGGATGAAAAAGTGATGTAGGGCTTTTTAGTTCTTAGCTCGCAGCTTTTAGGTTTTAGAAAACCTATGCAATGATACCTAAGAGCCAATAGCCAAGAGCTAAGAGCTAAACATAAATTACACCCGTGGTTTTATCGACCATAGGCTATCGACTATCGACAAAAAATATGGAAAAAATAATAATATTTGATACAACTTTAAGAGACGGAGAACAAGCTCCGCATGCTTCCTTAACCAGCTTTCAGAAAATGGAAGTGGCTATTCAGCTTGAGAAGCTGGGAGTTGATATTATCGAGGCCGGGTTTCCGGTTGCTTCTCCCGGAGATTTTGAGGCGGTCAACGAGATATCTAAGAGGGTCAAAAAAAGCGCTGTTTGCGGTTTGGCTCGCTGTATACCTTTGGATATTAGGCTTGCGGCCAAGGCGGTAAAACCAGCAAAGCGCCCGCGTGTCCATATATTTCTAGCTACCTCTAAAATTCATCTGCAGTATAAATTTAAAAAGGCGGAAGAAGAAGTCTTTGGGATTGCTAAAGCCGCAATCCGTCTTGCGCGTAAGCATTGCGCCGACATTGAATTTTCTCCCGAAGATGCTACGCGTTCGGAGAGAGGGTTTATTTACCGCATGGTTGAGATGGCTATTAGTGAAGGCGCCGCTACGATCAATATTCCTGATACCGTAGGATATAGCTATCCTCAGGAGATCCATTCTCTGATTACGGATATCCGCAATAATGTCTCCAATATTAATAAGGCGGTGATTGCCATTCACTGCCACGATGATTTGGGTTTATCAACCGCCAACTCGTTGTCCGCCGTATTAGCCGGCGCCCGCCAAGTGCATTGTACGATTAACGGGATCGGTGAGCGTGCAGGAAATGCCTCGCTTGAAGAAGTAGTTATGGCGATGAAAACGCGCAAGGATGTTTTTGGTAATTTTTATACCAATATCAACACCAAAGAAATATACCGTACATCGCGCCTGGTAAGTAAATTGACTAATTTTGTAGTTCCTCCGAATAAGGCAATTGTCGGAAAGAATGCTTTTGCCCATGAATCCGGCATTCATCAGGATGCAATTTTAAAGAAGCGGATTACTTATGAAATTATGAATCCGCATGATGTCGGTATCGCCGATAGCCAGCTTATCCTTGGGAAACACTCAGGCAGGCATGCTTTCAGGGACAGGTTAAAGGCGCTTGGAGTTATCCTTAATGAGAAGCAGTTAAATAAGGCGTTCCTGCGTTTTAAGGAAGTCGCTGATAAAAAGAAAGATATTTTTGATGATGATTTAAGGATTATTGTCGAAGATGAGGTTAGGACATCTAAGCCTGTTTGGGTCTTGGATGGTTTTGAAATTAATTCCGGTACCAGGATCAAACCTTTGGCTCAGGTTGTACTGGTTAAAGCTGGCAAAAAAATATTCGGTGCCTCTAGCGGTGACGGCCCGGTAGATGCCTGTTTTAAGGCCATTGATAAGATTACCGGCTATAAAGTTAAATTGGAGGATTTCCGCCTTGAGGCAGTTACTTCCGGCAAGGATGCTTTGGGCCAGGTTAACCTCAAGCTGAAGGTAAAGGGTTCTGTTATCAGCGGCCGCGGCGCAAGTACAGATATTATAGAAGCGGCGGTCAAGGCTTATATTGACGCCGCTAACAAACTAGGAAATAAATGACCTTAAAACCGAAGCTCTACGGTTTAGTAGGTTTTCCCATCAAACACAGCCTCTCTCCCAGCATGCATAACGCTGCGTTTTCTAAACTCAAGATAAACGCCAGGTATAAACTATTTGAATTAAAGCCCAATGAGCTTAAAGGTTTTCTGGGGAATTTGAGAAAAAGAAATATCTCTGGTTTTAATGTTACCTATCCCTATAAAGAAGAGATCCTTGGATACTTGAATAGTCAATCTCTAAGCGTAAAAAAAATTGGCGCAGTTAATACCGTAATAGTGGAAAGTAACGGCGAGTTAAAAGGTTTTAATACCGATTATCTTGGATTTAGCGCGCACCTTAAGGAGTTGAAGGTTAAGCCTAAAAAGGCGGCAATAATCGGTTCAGGGGGCGCATCTAGGGCGATTTCCTTTGCTTTAGCTAAAATGAAAATCGATGAGCTCTGTATTTACGATATTGATAAATTTAAAAGTATTAACCTCTTTAAGAAGTTAAAATCCTCTTTTGAAAAAATAAAATTCAGCGTTGCCGACTCCATCGAGGGCTTGGAAATACCTAAAAAGGATTTGTTGGTTAATGCCTCGCCTGTTGGGATGCATGATCTTGATCCGTGTTTGCTTCGAAGCCAAGATTTGGCAGGAGGCGTATTTGTTTATGATTTAATCTACAAACCGGCCGAAACAAAATTAATTTTATTGGCCAAGAAACTTAATTTAAATTGTTCTAATGGCTTAGGGATGCTTTTATATCAGGGGGTTTTTGCTTTCAGGCATTTTTGTAAAAGGATGCCCCCGATTGAAATTATGAGAGAAGCGCTTTTGAAAGGAGTAAAGAAAACATGATTGCCAAAATAATTGTTTTTATTTTTGGGGCCATCGTAGGAAGCTTCTTAAATGTGTGCATTCATCGTATGCCTAAGGGTGAATCCGTAGTCTGGCCGCGTTCACATTGCCCGAAATGCAAAAAGAGGATCCCCGGCTATGATAATATTCCTTTCTTAAGCTTTATTCTTTTGGGAGGTAAGTGCCGATTCTGCAAAGAGAAAATTTCATGGCGGTATCCTTTGGTTGAATTATTGACTGCATCCTTAATGGTTGCGCTTTTCCACCGTTTTGGCCTGGGGTATTCCTTCTTTTTATATATGGTTATGGTCTGGGGTTTAATTATCGCGACATTCGTGGATATCGACCACCGTATTATTCCCGACGAAGTTTCGGTGGGGGGCTTGATCATCGGTTTTATTATGGTTTCCATAAAGGGTTTTACCCTTAATCCGTTAAGCTTCACTTTTATCCCCATGATACGTTCCCTTTTAGGCATAATTGTCGGAGGCGCAACTATTTATCTGACAGGGACTCTTTTTGACCTGATTTATTTTAAATTACTTAAGCGTCCGCCAATCAACGGAGAAACCGAATCTATGGGTGGAGGGGATGTAAAACTTTTAGCCATGATCGGGGCGTTTCTCGGCTGGAAATTGACATTGTTTACTTTTTTTCTCGCTCCATATCTGGGGATAGTTCTCGGTGTTATAAACTTAGCTACAAAAAAGGACCATACCATCCCATACGGGCCGTTTCTTTCTATAGGAGCATTGGTAGCTTTATTTTGGGGTCATAGAATAATTCAATTAATCCTTCCTGCTTAGTTAAATAAATATGCCTGCATTGGACCTAACAGAATACCTTTCTAAGACTATATCCAAAGATAATTGGGAGAACTCCGGTTTTAAAAAACGGGCCGGAGTATTATTTCCTTTATTTACCGCCTATTCAAAGAACAGTTTTGGCATCGGCGACCTTGGTGATTTAAAACTTATTATCGATTGGGCAAAATCGACCTCTAACTCAATTATTCAGCTTTTGCCGATGAATGAGGTCGGCCCGGTGTTTTGCCCTTATGATGCCTTGAGCTCTTTTGCTTTGGAACCGGCTTATGTTTGTTTAAAAGATTTTCCCGCTTTGGCCGGGAAAAAGTTTAACTCTGTTTTGGGTAATTCCGGCCATGTTGATTATGCCGTAAAGGCCGAGAAAATAAAGCTGCTTTGGGATGTCTATCTGGCCTTAGATTTAAGCGAGGCTTTTGATTTCGAAGATTTCCAGCGTAAAAATGCATATTGGTTGGCGGATTTTGTCCTTTTTAAGGAGCTTAAAGATTTTCATCAAGGCAAGCCTTGGTATGAGTGGGAGGATAAGTTTAAAAACCGTAATAGGGATGCTTTAGAAAAGTTTAAGCAGGAAAATATCGAGAAAATAACCTTTTGGATGTGGCTGCAGTGGATCATTTTTAAACAATTTAAAGAAGCAAGCAGTTACGCCTTAAAGAACAATATTCTTATAAAAGGGGATTTACCGGTTTTAGTTTCCCGGGATAGTTCCGATGTCTGGAGCCATCCGGAATTTTTTAACCTTGAATTTGCCGCAGGAGCGCCTCCGGACATGTATTGCGCTAAAGGCCAACGTTGGGGTATGCCTACTTATAACTGGAAGAATATTGCAGCGGATGGTTATCGTTACGTAAATGAGAAATTAGAATATGCGCAGGAATTTTATAACATTTTACGTATTGACCATGTGGTCGGGCTTTTTCGTATTTGGAGTATTCCTTATGGAGATTTGGAAGAAAATCAGGGGCTAAACGGGGTGTTTGATCCTGTTGATGAGGGGCTTTGGTGCCGGCATGGGCGGGAGATCTTAAGCATCCTTCTGAAAAATTCAAATATGTTGCTTTGTGCCGAAGATTTGGGGGTTATTCCTAAGTGTTGCACGGATACTTTGCTTGAACTTGGTGTTTGCGGTAATGATGTCCAGCGCTGGGTAAAGGATTGGAATAACCGGCATGATTTTCTTTTGCCCGGCGAATACCGTCAGCTTGCTGTAACCATGCTCTCTACACATGATACGACTAACTGGAGGGCTTGGTGGCAATATGAGGTAGGCACGGTAGATGAGGGTTTATTTGCCAGGAAGTGTAATGAGCGTAAAATAAATTTTGCTAAAATTCGCGCAAAACTTTTTAATATAGACCTTTCTTTTTACGGACGCCTGCGCTGGAGGCATGAGATTGATTCCGTAGATAAACTGCTTTGGGAGCTGGGTAAGCAAAAAGAAGAAGTGGGCGATTTTATCGATATTTATAAAAATACTTACGGAGAAAAAGAAAAACTCTGGAAGATCTTGAATTGCTGCGGAGCAATGACAGAAGAAGCAAGCGCAGAATTATTGGCTAAGGCGGTTGAGTTTATCTTAAAATCTCAGGCAATATTCTGTATTAATGACATAAGGGATTATTTAGGTATAGCAGGTATATTTAAGGGTGATCCTTACCAGTACAGGATCAATGTGCCCGGGACAGTCAGCCCGAAGAATTGGTCACTTAAGCTTCCGCTTAGCCTTGAGGAATTGCTTGCTCATCCGCTAAATCAGCAAATCCGCAAAATGATTATCGATTCAGGCAGATTTAGTTGTTAGCTCTTGGCTCTTAGGTCTTGGCTCTTAGTTATCAGTGTTTAGGTTTTCTAAGAGCTAAGACCTAAGAGCTAAAAGCTAAAAGGGATATTATGAGTAGATTGCAGGGTGTAGAATATTATATTTCTAAAGGTATGGGCAGGGCGATTATGGATTATAAAATGCTTGCCGATGGCGATAAGGTTGGGGTGGCTGTTTCTGGAGGCAAGGATAGCCTCGCATTATTACGTCTGTTGCTTGAACGCAAGGCATTTGTGCCTATAAAATATGAAGTTATAGCGTTGCATATCGATATGGGGTTCCCTAAGTCAATTTCCGCTAAGCTTGAAAAATATTTTAAAAAACTAAAAATAGAATATCAAATTATAAAATCCGATGTGCTGAAAAGAACGGAAAAAACCAGGATAAACTGTTTTTGGTGTTCTTGGAACAGGAGAAAGGAATTATTTATTGCGGCTGATAAATTAGGCTGTACCAAGATCGCCTTGGGCCACCATATGGATGATATTATTGAGACAATATTACTGAATTTATTTTTTCAGGGTGAGATTTCAAGTATGGCGCCTAAACAGGAATTATTTAACGGCAAGATTACGATTATCCGGCCTTTGGCTTATGTCGAGGAATATTTGATAGAGCGTTTTGCTAAGCAATCAAAATTAGGCCATGATTCCTGTATCTGCCCGCATTCTCTTGCCTCTAATCGTAATAAGGTAGGGCGTATTATCCGGGATCTTGAAAAGGTCTGCCCGGATGTTAAAAAGAATATCTTCCGTTCCCTAAAAAGGGTAAAAAAGGATTATTTACTTTAATCATAAGGTTTAGGGTGGTATAATAAAAATATGATTATACTTATCGCTGCACCCTTTTTGATATTGGCCGGATTTATCGTGGTTATGGTTTTAAAAATATCCTCTCAGGTCAATGATCGCTTGAATCAAATGAACCAGTCTATCCAGGAGGCCAATAAGATTATCGGAGCGAATTTAGGCAGCGCAACCAGCGCCTTTGGCAATGTAAAAGAGCAATTGGGCAAGCTGGAACAGACTAACCAGCAAATTATCGCAATCAGCCGCGATATCTCAAGCCTTCAGGAGCTCCTGCGTGCACCAAAATTCCGCGGTTCAATGGGTGAAACATTCCTGGAGAATCTACTCTCGCAGGTGCTGCCTAAAAACCATTACCAGGTGCAGTACCGTTTTAAAACCAGTGACGTGGTAGATGCGGTTATAAAATTAGGAGAAAGGCTTGTACCCGTAGATGCCAAGTTTACTTTGGAGAATTTCCAGAAAATGCAGGAATCCTCCGAAGACCCCATAAAAGAATCTTTTCGTAAAAAATTTATTCAGGACATTAAAAACCGGATCAATGAGATTTCCGCAAAATATATTTTGCCGGCGGAGAATACCTATGATTTTGCTTTGATGTATATACCGGCTGAAAACGTTTATTATGAAGTAATAATTAAAGAAGATATATTTTCTTACAGCATGTCTAGAAAGGTTATTCCTGTTTCTCCGAATACTTTTTATGCGTATTTACAGGTAATATGTTTAGGCCTGCGCGGGCTTAAAGTTGAAGAGAATGCCAAGATGATCCTAAAGAGTTTAAGTGCTTTGTCCGTTGAGACGGATAAATTCAAAGAGGATTTTAATATCTTGGGCAGCCATTTGGTAAATGCTAGCACAAAATATACCGATGCGCAGAAACGTTTTGATAAGTTTAACCAGCGGTTAGTTGATATTCATGACTCCAAACAGCTGGAAATTAAATAGGGTTAGTTTATGATTTTCAAAGTCCGCGTCAACCCCGGGGCGAGCCGTAATTATATCGAAGAAAAAGAAGGTGCATTTAAAGTTTATCTGACTAAGCCCGCTTGCGATGGGCTTGCTAATAAGCAGCTTGTTAGCTTATTAAGCGGGCATCTAAAAATAAAAAAATATAACATCATAATTAAAAGCGGCGAAAGATCCCGCAATAAACTTATTGAGGTAAATGATGGTTCCGTATAATCCTATGGAAAAATATGGCATAAGCGTAGTTACTGCTGCGTTTAGCAGGAGGCAGGATGGCAATATGTCTTTGTGTTACGGAGACACTAAACATTCTCTGGAAAACCGTAAAACTTTCCTTTCTTCTATAGGAGTGGATTATCGTTCTCTTGTTTGTGCCAAGCAGGTGCATGGGAAAAACGTTAGATATGTAAAAGAAGAGCATAAAGGCAGCGGGGCCTTGATTTATGAGAACTCTATTGCCGATACCGACGGTTTTATGACTGATAAAAAAGGCGTGCCTATCGCGATTTTAACCGCAGACTGCCTGTCAATTTTTATTTATGATCCCAAGCGCCCTGCGGTCGTAATTCTGCATGCCGGCTGGAGAAGTACGGAAAAAAATATTGCCGCAGAGGGAGTCAGGATGCTGCAGGAGAAATTTGGCAGCTCTCCGCAAAGGCTCTTCATTGGTTTTGGCCCCTCCATCCGTTCCCGTTGTTTTGAAGTAGAGAAGGATTTTAGGAGCAATTTCCCCTTTGGAATAACAACCCGGGAGGGAAGGAATTTTATGGATATCTCTCTAATGAATAAACAGCAGTTGATCAACTGCGGGGTTAAGGAAAAGAATATTTTTGACCCCGGGATTTGTACGTTTTCCGATAATCAGGATTACTTTTCTTTTCGCAAAGAAGCAGACTCAAGCGGCAGGCTTATTTCAGTTATAATGCTTAAATGATTACTAAGTTTGAATTGGAATTTACCTTGCATGCTAAAGACAGCTCTCCGGAGTTAATTAAAAGTTCTTTGGCGGAATTCGGCAATCAACTTGTTGTGAGCCATATCCAGGGAGAAGAGGAAAACGATAATTATAAAGTAAATATGGTTACCGAGGATCCAACTCTGGTTTTTGACCTTTGTTCGCAGCTTGGAAGAATCAGGTCTGTTAAAGTCAAGGAAAGCCTGCTATAATTATTTCTATGCATATTATTATTTTTGTTACCGCAAAAAACAAGCAAGAGGCCCAAAGGATAGCCAGCTCTCTTGTTAAAAGTAAATTAGCCGCCTGCGTAAATATCGTAGATAAAATTGATTCTTTGTTCTTTTGGGAATCTAAAATCCAGCGGACTAAAGAGTCCTTATTGATTATAAAATCAAAAAAAGGAAAATTCTCAAAAATTATTAAGTTGGTTAAATTAATGCACAGTTATGAAGTGCCTGAGATTATCGCTCTGCCGATAACCTCAGGCGATAAAACATATTTAAGGTGGATTGATGCAGCTCTCCGGTAGCCCGTTTGATTTTATTTTTGCTTTTTTTGGGGGGTTGCTTGCCAGCCTTACTCCTTGCGTGTATCCGCTTGTTCCGATTAGTGTCGGGTACATAGTGGGTAATGCGCAAAATTCTAAAAGCAAAGGTTTTTTATTAAGTTTGTTTTATGTCACCGGCATTGCCATTACCTATTCTTCTCTAGGAATGTTAGCAGCTTTAACCGGCAGAGTATTTGGGGAGTTCAGCGTAAACCCCGTAGTCAATCTTATATCCGGGGTGCTTATATTGATTTTTGGGCTTTCCATGTTTGATTTATTTCATTTTAATTTTACTTTAAATCTAAAGCTTCCCGTTCATATAAAAAGAAGCTATTTTCTGGCTTTATTATTAGGGCTTGTTTCCGGATTAATGATTTCACCCTGCCTTACACCGATACTCGGCACAATTTTAGCGTATATATCGACTAAGAAAAATATATTCTATGGCGGATTTTTGTTGTTTAGTTTTTCTTACGGCATGGGGTTGATTTTTATTTTAGTAGGCACCCTTGGTACAGAGTTTAGCGGGCTGCCTAAACCCGGCAAATGGATGGAGGTTATTAAAAAAATTTGCGCTTCATTAGTTATTTTGTCCGGCGTATATTTCATTTTTACAGCGATAAGGAGATTCTAATGGGGATTTTTATAAAAAGCCGGATATTCTTGCCTTTAGTTTTAATTTTTTTGATTTTAGGCTGCAGCAAAACAGAGGCGGCGGGAGATATCATATTAAGAGACTTAAACGGTAGGCAGGTAAATCTATCCGGGCAAAAAGGAAGGCCGGCAATTCTTCTTTTTTGGACTACTTGGTGCCGTTTTTGCCGCGATGAAATAAAGGCCTTAAATCAGAATTATACCCAGATTGAACGGGAAGGGATAACGGTTTTAGCTGTTAATGTAAGCGAGTCGGAAGATAAAGTCAGAAAGTTTTTTAAGGGGTACCCGCTTAACTTTAGGCTGCTCTTGGATGAAAACGGATTAGCTTCTGGTAAATATCATATTTTCGGCGTTCCTACCTATATTTTATTGGATGAAAACGGGAAGGTAATTGCCAGCGAAAACAGGTTTCCTTCCAATTATAAGGCCCTGCTTTTAAGATAGATTAATGAATAATGAATAAATTCCGTGATTTAGTGGAAGATATCTGTAAGAATGATAGAAGGTACAAGCCGGATGCTTATGAATTTGTCCTGCAGGGATTAAATTTTACCCAGGAGAAACTAAAGAAGCAGCCTTTATATAAAGCCAAGGTTGCCGCGGGCCAGACGCATGTTTCCGGGCATGAGCTTGTTTTAGGGCTTAAGGATTATGCGATTTGCCAGTATGGTGCTTTTGCAAACAGGGTCCTGTCATATTGGGGGATAAATCAGACGCAGGATTTTGGAAATATAGTTTTTAATATGATTGAAAGTAAGCTTTTATCCAAAGCCGAAGAAGATTCTTTAGCTGATTTCAACGATGTTTATGATTTTAAAGCGGTTTTTTCCAATGTTTTGGCTGACAGCGTAATTGAAGGATTGGGGGAAAAGAATGATTAACCTAAAAGGCCTGGCAACAGGTATCGGCAGTCTGCCTTTGGCAGATGTGCATGAAGCGGTTGATTTGATCTTTCGTTCTGTGCCCGGTGCGCCTTTTTGGCCGCAGCTGCCTAAGGTTGACAGGCGCGAGTCAATGATTGCGCAGTTTAGCGAGAATTTGCCGGGGATTACAATCGGCGATAACGGATTGATTTTTTCTGCCCCTGACAAAGAACATGCGCTTGAATTATTTTACGAGAAGTTTATCGCCCGGGACCTAGAGTATTTTAGGATAAGCAATGATTTTTCCCGCGGGCTGCACGCATTCTATCGGTATCTTAATAATACAAATTTATCGGGTATAGAATTTATTAAATGCCAGGTTACCGGGCCTTTTACTTTTTGCGCCGGAATAAATAATTCCGAAGGAAAAGCTATTTTACACGATAAGGTGCTTATGCAGGCGATGGTGCAGGGCTTAGGCATGAAAGCACTATGGCAGCTTGATTTATTTGATAAGTTTGCAAAAAAGATAATTATGTTTTTTGATGAGCCGTATCTGTCTGCTGTAGGCTCTGCTTATACCCCGGTCAATCGAAATGATGTAATTGATGTTTTCTCCGAGCTTGCCTCCAGCCTTAAAAGGGGCAATTGCCTTATTGGCATACATTGTTGCGGCAATACGGATTGGTCGATGCTTACGGATACAGAAGGTATAGATATAATTAACTTTGATGCTTTTAGTTTTCAGGAGAGGTTTGTGCTTTATGCGGATAACCTGAACCGTTTTCTTAAAAGAGGAGGCATTATTTGCTGGGGGATTGTGCCAACAAGCGATTTTAATGTAAATCAGACCTGCGAATTGTTGACAGAAAAGATAAAATCAGGATTGGATATACTGGCTAAGAAAGGTATTGATCGTGATCTTTTGCTGGAGAGGTTGATGATCAGTCCTGCTTGCGGTTTAGGAGCTTTGGATACGCCAAAAGCAGAAGGGGTATTAAAACTGCTTAACCAAACTTCCGCATTTATCCGTAAAAACCTCTAAAAATAAACTATTTGACAAAGCAGAGCTTAGGCTATATAATTAAAAAACTTTATTTGTCTTTTTGGGAGCGCTATGAAAGAAATCAGGATCCACGCCCGCGCAGGCCAAGGCGCAATTACCACCGCTGCTTTATTAGGGTTTAGCTACTTTAATGAAGGAAAATACCCTTATGCCTTCCCCAACTTCGGTGCAGCAAGGATGGGTGCCCCGATGAATGCCTTTGTGCGCGTCGATGCCGACCCAGTGCGCTTGCGCAGCCAAATTTATGAACCGGATTACGTAATTATTGTCGATCCTACGCTTTTGCGCGGATTTAACTGTTTTTCCGGGTTAAAGGAAGATGGGGTGGCGATTATTAATGGCACAAAAGATACTGAATTGCCTAAGTTAAAGGCGAAACAGAAGGTTTTTCTTGTGCCTGCCAATGAAATTGCTATGAAAAATATCGGCCGTCCTTTAGGGAATACTGCTTTAATCGGCGCTTTCGCCGCAGCTACGGGTGAATTAAAACTTGAGAACCTTGTCGCTGTAGTAAAAAATCGCTTTAGCGGCAAGGCTCAGGAAGGCAATGTCCGGGCGGTTAGCGAAGGCTTTGAATTTATTAAGAATAAATTAAAGGAATAATATGTTTGGCCCATTAAATGTAAATCCATCAAAAGCGAAAAGCGGCAAAACCGGCAGCTGGAGGACTTTGCTGCGTCCGCATTATCTGCATAAAAATTGTATCGCTTGCAGAATGTGTTTGATGATCTGCCCGGAAGGCTGTGTGCAAGGGAAAGAGAAGAATGCGTTTTCGGTAGATTATAATTATTGTAAGGGCTGCGGATTATGCGCGGATATATGCCCGAAAAAAGATATCACCATGGTTCCTGAAGAAGCGAAAGCTGAGGATAAATGAAAGAGTTTGTAGAAGGATCACATGCGATAGCTGAAATTATAAAAGCAACGTCTCCGGGGGTAATCTCCGCTTACCCGATAACGCCCCAGACGCATATAGTTGAAGACCTTGCGCAGATGGTTGCAAACGGCGAGATTAAAAGCCAGTTTGTAAACGTAGAAAGCGAGCATTCCGCAGCGAGCGTAGTGTTAGGGGCTTCAGCAACCGGTGTACGCGTTTACACCGCGACAAGTTCTCAAGGGCTATTTTATATGCAAGAGGTAGTTTTTAATATTGCCGGGATGCGCCTGCCAGTTGTGATGACCTGTGCTAATCGCGCCGTAAGCGCTCCGATAAATATCTGGAATGACCAGCAGGATTCTATATCCTTGCGTGATGCCGGATGGGTACAGATTTACGCCGAAAATAATCAGGAAGCGGTAGATTTTCATCTTATTGCTTACCGGCTTGCCGAAGATAAGCGGGTGATGCTGCCGGTAATGGTTTGCATGGATGGTTTTATTTTAACCCACGGCATGGAAATGGTGGATATGCCTGAGCAGGAAAAAGTAAATAAATTCCTGCCCGGCTATAATCCTTTGTATAAATTAGATACGGCCAATCCTATTTCAATGGGATTATTGGCTGACCCTGATTATTATATGGAAACGCGTTTTGCTATTCAGGAAACAATGAAATCATCAATTGATTATTTGTCCGAGATAAGCGTTGAGTTTAACAGCGTATTCGGCAGGGATTATAAAGATTTACTGGTTGAAGAATATCATACTAAAGATGCTGAAAAAGTGATTGTGGCTATGGGTTCGGTCTGCGGTACAATTAAGGAAGTAGTTGATCAACAGCGCGCAAAAGGAAAAAAAGTCGGCTTATTGCGCCTTATTTCTTATCGCCCTTTCCCATATGCGCGTGTTTATGAAGCCTTAAAGGATGTGCCTAAGGTGGCAGTTTTAGATAAAGCGGTATCTTTGGGCGCTTATGCGCCGATTGCCGTTGAATTGAAAGCTGCATTTTATGGAAAAAAGAAAGGGCCGAAAGTAATCAGCAGTTTTGTTGCGGGCCTCGGCGGAAGGGATATTACGTTGGAATCTATAGATGAGGTATTTAGAAGGTTGACTGTTAAGGAAGTTAATTCTGATTTTATTGATTTAAAACCAGAGTTACTCAAAGAAGAATATGGAGAATAGTCCTTTATTTAGATCTGGGCATACTGCTTGTGCCGGCTGCGGGCAGGCAATCGCAGCGCGTTTAGTAATTGAAGCTGCCGGAGCAAACACGATTATTGCCAATAGCACGGGGTGCCTTGAAGTTTTTACTACCAAATATCCGGAAACCGCATGGGGTGTTCCTTGGATACATTCATTATTCGAAAATTCATCCGCGGTTGCCTCAGGTATTGAAGCGGCACTGATATATTTAGGTAAAAAAGATTCGACCAATGTTATCGCCCAGGGCGGAGACGGTTCCACCGGGGATATCGGTATACAGGCTTTAAGCGGTATGCTTGAGCGCGGGCACGATATTTTATATGTTTGTTATGATAATGAGGCTTATATGAATACCGGAGTACAGCGTAGTGGGCTGACCCCGTTTGACACAAATACTACAACCAGCCCTCAAGGCGCGCAGTCTACGGGAAATCTTCGTCCTAAAAAACCTGTTCCGGAGATTTGTGCGGCCCATGGGATTCCTTATGTTGCTACTGCCTCTGCCGGTTTTGCCCAGGATTTAACCCGCAAAGTAAAAAAAGCCATTTCCATAAAAGGCCCAAAATATATCCAGATACATGTACCTTGTCCTTTAGGCTGGCGCTATGAGACAAATCAGATGCTATCGGTGGCAAAGTTAGCGGTTGAAACCGGGCTTTATCCTTTATTTGAATATGAATTTGGTGTTTTAGCCGGAGCAAGACAGATTACGCCTAAACCGGTGGAGGAATACCTAAAGACCCAGGGAAGATTTAAACATCTCCTTAATAGTCCTGAAGAGATCAAGAAAGTTCAGGCTGTTGCGGATAATAATATAAAGAAGTACAATTTGAAGGCAGAGGTATAAGGAGAGGGAGGAAAAATGGGAAAACAGGCAAGAGCAATAGTTGATTTAAGCTTAAAAGACCTGATTAAAGATTTAAATAAGGCATATTGCGATGAATGGTTGGCATTTTATCTTTATTGGTATATGGCACAGACTGTTTCCGGCCGCGCCTATGAGGATATTCAGGAGATGCTTGAAAAATTGGCCAAAGATGAATTAGAGCACGCAGGGGAACTTGCGGATTTGATTACAAAGCTGGGAGATGTTCCTCCGGCTAATCCGATGGATTTAGAGAAAGGTGCTAATTCTCCGTATCTGGCGCCTCCGAAGAATACCGCTGATATTAACCGTATTATCCGTATTGTAGCTGAAGCAGAATCAGGGGCAATAGAAGTTTATAATAAGATTGCCAAGAAGACATTCGGCAAGGATAATGTTACATATCAGTTAGTTACACATATATTGAGCGAAGAAGTAACTCACGAAGAGATTTTCGAAAATCTTTTGGAAAGGTAAGAAGGAGAGTAAATATGGCAAAGGTTACGATTGATGCTACTACATGCGTAGGTTGCGGTTTATGTGAGCAGTCATGCCCCGAAGTTTTTGAGGTCCAGGGGGATGGTATTGCTCATGTTAAAACTCAAGTGTGCACCACCTGCAATCTGCAGGAAGTCGCAGATTCTTGCCCGGTCAACTCAATAAAAGTAAGCTAAAGATCAACGGGATAATAAAAAATGGGGTCAGAGCTAATTTATTTGGATGCGAGATAAGATAAATTAGCTCTGACCCCATTTTTTATGTCTCTTATTTATGTTGGGCTGTTTTATTCAGCTCTGCGGCAAAATCATTAAAAGTTTCGTTTCTTTTGGCCGATAACAGTCTTTGGCTAAACTCCGGCTTTTCCTTTAAAAACTTATTTTCATCAAGAGGTTTAATCCCCTCAAGCCTGATAATATAGTATCCTTTGTCGTTAAAGATCGTATCGCTGAGCTGGTTCTTATCAAGCTTTTTGGCGGTTAGCCAGAAGACCTCCGCATTACCCAGTTCTTTAATCTGGTCGTTTGATTTAAAAAAATCAGTTGATCCGCTTTTTAAGCCGCACGCCTTTGCTGCTTTACTAAAGCTTGTTTTCTTTATTTTCTCCGCACATTCCCTAATTTTGTTCCTAACAGTTTCCTGTGAGGTCTCTTTTATAAATGTCTCTTTGACCTTGTCTTTTACTTGAGCAAATTCAGGGATATATGCTTCTTTATCTTTAGTTGGGGGGATTTTGAACATAGCCTTGTTCTTTTCGAAGAAAACAGCTAACTCTTTGTCTTTTGGTTTGATTTTTTTAGCAAACTCAAGATAAAATCCGGCAATGTAGTCGATCTTTAATTCTTCGTTTAACTTTAAATATTCCTGCCGGATCTGCTCTTCGCTTAAATTTATTTTCTCGGTTACCTGTTTATAAAGTTTGTCTAAGATCAGACTTTGGCGCATCTGTTCTTCGAAAGTTCGCGTCTGCAGTCGGAAAACATAACGCAAGGTTTCCTGGTAAATCTTATTATTAAAGCCGGATTTATCCCGGAAATAAGGCGCGTTTTGGATTAAGTCAACTACTTCTTTATCGCTTACTGCGATCTTACGGCGTTTTGCTTCATAGAGCAGGATTAACCTTTCCCATGCCTGCGCCTCTAAATTCAGGTACTTCTCTACCTCTGGGAGTTTATCCCCGAATTGCAGGATAGCCGAAGTTCTTACCGCAGCCAGGGACTCTTTAAATTCTAAGCCTGAAATACTATGTCCAGATATTTTTCCTATTGGCGTGTTTTCATTTTTGTCGTCTGTTCCTCCGCCAAACCCCCAAAGGGTAAAAGCAGGGATAATGATTATGGCAAGTCCGATCCAAACTTTTTTTGCAGTTTTCTTATCGCGCAATATTTTTAACATGTTCTCATCTCCTGTTATATTCATTAATTATAAGCCAAAATCCCCAGATTGCAAGATACAATATAAATAAAATAAGCTTATTTTGTTTGCTAAAATGACTTCTTTTTGCTATAATTAATTTCTCAAATGACAAAGGAGCGCCTTCCATGATAGATCGGTACAGCCTTGGTAAAATGAAAAGTATTTGGCAGGAAGAGTTTAAGTTTGAAACTATGCTTTCCATTGAAATACTTGCACTTAAGGCTTACGCCAGCAGAAAAGTTGTTCCAGCCGACGCAGTAAAACGCATCGAAAAAAAAGCCAAATTTAACCTTAAAGAAATCCAAAGAATTGAAGAGAAGACACAGCATGATGTTGTGGCATTTGTTTCTAATGTAGCCCAATATATAGGCAAGGATGCCCGGTATCTGCATATGGGTTTGACTTCTTCCGACATTTTGGATACTACCCTGGGCGTTCAGCTAAAAGCTGCCTCTAGAATATTAATTGACGATTTAGAAAAGCTGCTTAAGGTTTTAGCGAAAAAAGCTATAAGCTATAAAGACATGGTTTGTATAGGCCGTACGCACGGAGTGCATGCCGAACCTACTACATTTGGCTTAAAGCTTGCGCTTTGGTTTGATGAAACTAAACGTAATTTAGCCCGCATGAAAACAGCTAGAAATGAAGTTTGTTTAGGGAAGCTCTCCGGAGCAGTGGGTACATATTCTAATATCGCGCCTTATGTGGAGGCTTATGTTTGTAAGAAACTCGGACTTAAGCCGGTTGCTATCGCAACACAGGTAATACAGCGGGATGTATACGCACAATATATGGCTACTCTTGCGGTAATCGGGGCATCTTTAGAAAAATTTGCAACCGAGATCAGGCATCTTCAGAAGACAGAGGTTTTAGAGGCAGAGGAGCCGTTTGGCAAGGGGCAGAAGGGTTCAAGCGCTATGCCGCATAAACGTAATCCGGTAATTTGTGAGCGCGTTTGCGGTTTGGCACGTCTTTTGCGTGGTAATTCGGTTGCGGCAATTGAAAATGTCGCGCTTTGGCATGAGCGGGATATCAGCCATTCTTCGGTCGAGCGTGTAATATTGCCGGATTCAACTTTAGCCCTTGATTACATGCTGAATAAATTTATTGAAGTTGTCACAGGTTTAAAGGTCAATCCGGAGAATATGTTTAGTAATCTGTCTAAAACGCGCGGTTTGATTTTTTCACAGCGGGTTTTGATCGCTTTAATGAATAAGGGGCTTTCCAGAACCAAAGCTTATGATTTGGTTCAGGCATCTGCGATGCAAACCTGGCGCGGTGAGGGTGATTTTAAAAGCAACTTACTTTCCTTGCCCGGAGCAGCAAAATATCTAAGCGCCAAAGAACTTGATAAAATATTTGATCTGGATTTTTACTTACGTAATGTAAATAAGATTTTTGCTAAGGTCGGATTATAATTTAACCCTGCCTTTTTAAACCTCGTTAATAGATATGCAGTATAAAATCGAAGTAGTGGATAAGCCCGGTATTTTTGACGCCAGCGGCGCGGGTGTAGCCAGGGATATTTTTGATCTTGGCATAGCCGGCGTCGAAAAAGTAAGGTTTATCCAAGTTTATACCTTAGGTGGTAATTTAGCCGAAGGCCAGATTATAAATATTTGTGAAGAACTTTTAACGGATAAAGTCGCGCAGGATTACAAGATTTTATCCGGCCAGCCGGATAACTCTCTGAAAGCCAATCAACATATTGTAGAAGTAGCCTACAACCCCGGAGTGATGGACCCTGTCGAATCTTCAGTCTTAAAAGGTATCCGGGACCTGGGGATAAAAAACGTAGAATCGGTCAAAACCGCCAAGAAGTACATTATCTCTGGCAAGCTTACCGCTTCAGAATTAAAAACCATCTCAGAGAAACTTCTTCACAACAAGCTTATTCAGTATGTGGTTAGTCAAGGTTTAGCTGCGGCTGATTTAAAACATCTGCCCGGATACAGTTTTAATCTTATAACAGTAGATCTCTTAGGTGCATCTAGCGTTAAGCTTTTAGAAATAAGCAAAAAAGGCCAGCTCTTTTTAAATTTGAATGAAATGCGCCAGGTCAGAGATTATTTCCGTAAAATTAAACGCAATCCCACTGACTGCGAGTTGGAAACAATTGCCCAGACCTGGAGCGAGCATTGTTATCACAAAACCTTTCGTGGTAATATTAGTTATAAAGAAAATAAAGCTACTCCTAAGCTAGGCAATAAATATATCAAGAATTTACTTAAAAATACGATCATGAAGGCCACAAAAGAATTAAATAAAAGCTGGTGTGTTTCCGTTTTTAAGGACAACTCCGGGGTAATCAGGTTTGACAAAAATTTTAATATTTGTTTTAAGGTTGAAACGCACAATCATCCTTCGGCGCTTGAACCGTTCGGCGGAGCAAATACCGGTATCGGCGGAGTGATCCGTGATTCTATGGGCACTGGCCTAGGTGCCAAACCGATATTAAACAGCGATATTTTTTGTTTTGCCCCGCCTGATCTGGCACAGAGTAAAGTCCCCGCAGGATCTTTACATCCTAAGCGCCTGATGAAGGGTGTGGTAAGCGGTGTGCGCGATTATGGTAATAAAATGGGAATTCCCACGGTAAATGGAGCGATATTGTTCCATGAACATTTTTCCGGCAATCCTCTTGTGTATTGCGGCACAGTCGGGATTATTCCCAAGGATAAATCTTTTAAACAAACCAATAAGGGTGATTTAATCGTGGTAGTAGGGGGCGCTACCGGACGCGACGGCATTCATGGGGCAACTTTTTCATCCGGCGAGCTTACCCATGAATCTGAAACTATTTCAAGCGGCGCGGTACAAATCGGCAATCCGATTGAAGAAAAAAAAGTGTTAGATACAATGTTGCAGGCACGTGACCTGAATTTATATACCGCGGTCACGGATTGCGGAGCCGGAGGCTTGTCCAGCGCAGTAGGGGAGATGGGCTCGGAGTTAGGCGCCAAAGTTTATCTGGATCGTGTGCCCTTAAAATATTCGGGTTTAAGTTACATGGAGATCTGGATTTCTGAATCGCAGGAAAGAATGGTTTTGTCCGTGTCTCCTAAAAATATCGATAAATTAACCGCTATATTCGCCAATGAAAATGTCGAGGCGGCTGTAATCGGAGAGTTCACCGGGACAAACAGATTAGAACTTTATTATCAGGATAATCTGGTTTGTGACTTGGATATGCATTTTCTGCATAAAGGCATTCCACAGATCGCTAAAAAAGCTGTTTATATTCAAACTCAACACAGAGAGCCAAGGATCCCCGAAAAAAAAGATCTTACTGCGGATTTATTAAGGCTGCTTGGACATTATGATATTTGTTCTAAGGAATGGGTTATCCGGCAGTATGACCATGAAGTGCAGGCTGGTTCGGTGATCAAGCCTTGTGTTGGGGCCAAAAATGACGGGCCTTCTGATGCCAGCGTAAGTAAGCCGTTATATGATTCCAATAAAGGGATTATTCTTTCTAACGGCATAAATTTCCGTTTTGGTTTTATTGATCCTTATTGGATGGCAGCCAGTTGTATTGATGAAGCCCTGCGCCAGATTATCAGTGTAGGCGGTTCTTTAAGGGAGGTAGCGATTTTAGATAATTTCTGTTGGGGCAATCCGGATAAAGCCGATCGCTTAGGAGCTCTTGTGCGTGCAGCATATGGCTGTTATGATACGGCTAAGGCTTACGGTGTACCGTTTATTTCAGGAAAAGACAGTTTTTATAATGAATTTAGCGTGCATGGTAAATCTACGCCTATTCCAGGCACATTACTTATTTCGGCAATCAGCGTAATGGAGGATATAAATAAAGTGGTTTCCATGTACGCAAAAGAATCCGGTAATTTGATTTATATTATAGGAAAAACTCGTGATGAATTAGGCGGTTCGCATTATTATGATTTATACGGCGCTATAGGGAATTGTGTTCCTAAAGTATATCATAAAGATGCAATGAAAACTTTTACTGCGCTAAGCAGAGTTACGGAAAAAGGTTTAGTTGAAGCAATGCATGATTGTTCTGACGGAGGCCTGGCGGTTGCTCTTAGCGAAGTTGCCTTTAGCGGCGGTTTGGGGTTAGAGTTATTTCTTTCGGAAGTTCCGTATATTTTAGCTTCAAAGCGCAACGATTCTCTTTTATTTTCGGAATCAAATTCACGTTTTATAGTTGAAGTCAGAAAATCTAACCAGAAAGAATTTGAAAAATCCTTAAAAGGTGTTTCTTTCGGTTTGGCAGGGTGCCTGACAGAGAAACCCGGTTTTAAAATATACGGGCTGGACGGGAAGGTTTGCCTGGATTCGGATATAGCTAAATTAAAAGAGGCCTGGCAGAAACCTCTAAGATGGTAAGGAGGCATAAAATGGCAAAAGTTAAACCTTGTCCCAAGAGCTTATTGGTAGAGGATGATTTTACCAAAGAGGACACCTGGCGGATATTCCGTATCATGTCGGAGTTTGTTGACGGGTTTGAGGTACTTTCTAAAGTAGGCAAGGCAGTCTCTATCTTCGGCTCGGCGCGGACCAAACAAGACAGCAAATTTTACAAATTAGCGGAGGAAGTGGCTTATCATATTGCTAAAGCAGGATATGCCGTAATTACCGGAAGCGGCCCGGGTACAATGGAGGCAGCTAATAAAGGTACCCAGCGCGCCGGAGGGTATTCTATAGGTTTAAACATTCAATTGCCCTGCGAACAGAAGCCCAATAAATACGTAGATACTATTTTGGGTTTTCGCTACTTTTTTGTGCGCAAGGTGATGTTTGTAAAATATGCCAAGGCGTTTGTAATCTTGCCCGGCGGATACGGAACATTAGATGAATTCTTCGAGGCAATTACGCTTATCCAGACTCACAGGATCCCGAAGTTTCCGGTTATTCTTTTTAACAGCGCATATTGGAATCCGTTATTGGAGTGGCTTAAGAAAACAGTTTATGCCTGTGGTAATATTCATAAAGAAGACTTAGGGCTGTTTATTTTAGTTGATCAGCCTAAGGAAGTAGCACAGTCGATAAAAAAATTCTACGTGACCCGTTAGAAAATATAGCTAACGGGGAAAACGGAGGTTTCTAACGAAGTGAAAAAACCTAAAGTTTGCATCTTAAGAACCGCAGGGACAAATTGCGATAAAGAAACTGCATCAGCGTTTTTGCTTGCTGGCTCAGAACCTGAATTATTGCATATTAATAGTTTAGTTGGAGGGAAAGAATCTCTTGATAACTTTCATATTTTGGCATTGCCCGGAGGCTTTAGTTATGGGGATGATGTTGCCTCGGGAAAGATTTTTGCCAATGAGTTGAGGTTTAAGCTCGCCGACTCTCTGCATAAATTCATAGGGAGCGGTAAATTAATTATTGGTATCTGCAATGGTTTTCAGATTCTTGTAAAAAGCGGCCTCCTGCCTAATGGCGCGCAATTAGAGCAGGATACAAGCCTGATTATTAACGATTCGGGAAAGTTTGAAGCCCGCTGGGTATATTTAAAATCCTGTGGAAGGTGCGCCTGGACCAGGGGGTTAAAGGAGATAATTTACCTCCCGGTCGCTCACGGCGAGGGAAAGTTTATAACAAAAGAAAAGTCGGTATTAAATAGGCTTAAAACAAATAAGCAAATTGTCTTTCAGTATTGCGACGCAAGCGGGAACTTATCCGGATATCCGGATAATCCAAACGGTTCGCATGAATCTATCGCAGGGATAACCGATGAGACCGGCAGGATCCTGGGGTTAATGCCGCATCCGGAAAGGCATATTTTTTCAATGCATCATCCGCGGAATTGGAATTTAGGGACTAAAAAATCCGGCGACGGCTTACAAATCTTCAAGAACGGCGTTGATTTTATCAAGAAGAACTTCTAGAGGAGAATCTAAATGAGCGGAATGTTCGGGGTAATTTCCAAGAAGAATTGTTCCGAGGATTTATTTTACGGGACGGATTATCATTCGCATTTGGGCACGCAGTTTGCCGGGCTGGCAGTTTACGGTAAAGAACTTACCCGTAAAATTCATGATATCAAAGGCAGCCAATTTAAGGCAAAGTTCCACGAAGATTACCTAAAGCTGAAAGGTGATAAAGCGATAGGAATAATCAGCGCCCGCGATGAAGAGCCTATTGTGATGAATTCAAAGTTTGGCCCGTTTGCCATTTGTACCAATGGTTTTATTGAAAACGCCGATTATATCGCCAAGGAGTTATTTAAAAAAGGAAGATCTTTTGCCGAAGTTGCCGAAGGAAAAATCAATTTCGCAGAGATGGCGGCCAAGATCATTATTTCCGGCGATAGTATAGTCGGCGGAGTAGAAAAACTTTTTGCAAAAATTCATGGTTCTTGTTCGCTGCTTCTGTTAAATAAAGATGGAATTTATGCCTGTCGCGACAGGTTAGGGCTGACCCCTTTAGTCATCGGCAAACGCGGAAAAGATTGGGCAGTATCAACCGAATCCGCTGCTTTTCTTAATTTAGGTTATAAGCTGGTAAAATACCTTGAGCCGGGAGAAATAATTTTAATTACCGAATCGGGTTTAAAATTAAAACGTAAAGGTTCAAAGGCTAACCAGATTTGTTCTTTCCTCTGGGTATATACTGGGTTTCCCGCTTCTAACTATGAGTCAATTAACGTGGAGACATCGCGCGAGCGCTGCGGGGCGCAACTGGCCAAAGATGATGATATTATTGCCGATATGGTTGCGGGTATACCCGATTCGGGAACTGCCCATGCCATTGGTTATAGCATGCAATCGGGGATACCTTTGCGCAGGCCTCTGGTAAAATACACTCCGGGTTTTGACCGCAGTTATACTCCGGTTTCGCAGGAGCGCAGGGATTTAGTCGCCAAAATGAAACTTATTCCTGTGCCGGAAATAATCAAAGGCAGGCGCATTATATTTTGTGATGATTCTATTGTGCGCGGTACGCAGCTTAAGAATTTTACGATACAAAAATTAAAAAAACACGGGGTAAAAGAGGTGCATTTACGCATAGCATGTCCTCCACTGATGTTTCCCTGCAAATTTAATTATTCTACCCGCAGTATCAACGAATTGGTCGCGCGCAGGGCAATTAAAAATATCGAAGGGAAGGAGCCAAAAAGTTTATGTAAATACCTTGATGAAAACAGTAAAGAATATAAAAGGATGGTTGATTGGATCAATAAAGATTTAGGTTCGACTACCTTAAAATATCAAAAACTGGAGGATATGATTACGGCCATTGGTTTAGCTAAAGAAAAACTTTGCTTGTATTGTTGGACGGGAAAAGAGCCTAAGAACGGAGCGAAAAATGTTCGTAAAAAAAGATAACCTTGAGCCGAAAGAGCATTGCGGTTTATTCGGTATAACCGGCAACAAACAAGCGGTATGGCTTACTTACCTTGGGCTTTTTGCGCAGCAGCACCGCGGGCAAGAGGCATGCGGCATTGTGGCTAATAACCGGGGCTCGCTTTCTATACATAAAGATATGGGGTTAGTCAGCGACGTATTCAGCGAAAAGGTGCTTGGCCGCTTAAGGGGCAACATGGCGGTAGGGCATGTGCGTTATTCAACTACCGGTTCCAGTGTCCTCAAAAACTCTCAGCCGCTTTTAATTGATTATGCCAATGGTTCGATCTGTATCGCGCATAACGGGAATTTAGTTAATTCATTTGAACTCAGGCAGAAACTTGAGAAATCCGGCTCTATCTTTCAGACAACTACTGATTCCGAGCTTATCATACATCTTATGGCGCGTAGCAATAAGCGTAGCCTGCAAGATAGTTTGGTTTATGCTTTAAAAAGAGTTAAGGGGGCGTATTCTTTAGTGATGATGAATAGTGAATATCTTATCGGAATAAGGGATCCGCATGGGTTCCGGCCGCTTGTTTTAGGAAAATTAGGATCTTCCTATTGTCTGGCTTCAGAAACCTGCGCCTTTGACCTGATCGGTGCAAAATTTGTCCGACAAATTGAACCGGGCGAGATTATTTTTACCAATAATCAGGGAGAGTTTAGGTCAATTAAACCCGCGGCGCTGGTTGCGTCCCGTCCTGCTTTCTGCGCATTTGAGCATGTTTATTTCTCGCGTCCGGATTCAAAGGTATTCGGTGAAACTGTCCATACTGTACGCCGCAGATTCGGGGCGCAATTGGCTAAGGAGCATCCGGTGCAGGCGGATTTTGTGGTACCGGTTCCGGATTCGGGATTTTCAGCGGCATTAGGTTATTCGCAGGAATCAGGGATACCTTTAGAGATGGGTATAATCCGTAATCATTATGTCGGAAGGACATTTATCCAGCCGGCGCAGGATGAGCGCGATATGGGTGTGCGCGTAAAATTTAACACTTTAAAGGATATCTTAAAAGGTAAAAGTATTATTGTGGTTGATGATTCTATTGTGCGCGGCACTACTTCTAAGATCCGTGTGCGCAATTTACGCAGGGCAGGAGTGAAAGAAGTGCATTTGAGGATCTCATGCCCTGCGCACCGCTTCCCGTGTTTTTACGGAATTGACTTTCATCTCTCAAGCGAATTGATTGCCAATAAGTATGAAACACTTAAGAAAATAAGTAAATATCTAGAGGTAGACAGCTTGGGTTATTTAAGTTTGCCCGGGATGCTTAGTTGTTTAGATAAAGGAAGTCAAAATTACTGCACAGCTTGCTGGACGGGAAAATATGCGGTAAGAGCGGAAAAACGGCACAGTAAATTTTCTTTAGAAAGACGTTGCTGTGGCCAGGGAGAAGTGCAGAGTCAGCCTAAAAATAAGATATAATCTTATCCAAAGGAGATAGAGTGGGAAAAATTACTTATAAGAATTCCGGAGTGGATATAAAAAGCGCAAATATTTTTAAATCTAAAATCAAGCCTTTGGTGCGCAGTTCATTCCGTAAAGAGGTTTTGACGGATATCGGCGGTTTTGGCAGTTTTTTTAAGCTGGATAAAAATAAATACAAAGATCCGGTGCTTGTTTCTTCAAGCGACGGAGTGGGCACAAAGCTAATGATTGCAAAATTAGCCAATAAGCATGACTCTGTAGGTATTGATGCTGTGGCAATGAATGTGAATGACATTTTGTGTACGGGAGCAGAGCCGTTATTCTTTTTAGACTACATTGCTTTTACTAAAGTTAAAGAGGAAGTCCTGGTTGATGTAGTTAAAGGGGTAAATGAGGGTTGCCGTATGGCAAGCTGTTCTTTAATCGGAGGGGAGACAGCGCAAATGCCCGGGATGTACCGTCAAGGCGAATATGATATCGCAGGTTTTTGCGTAGGCGTGGTTGAAAAGGAAAAGATTATTAACGGCAATAAAATTGAAGCAGGGGATACAGTTATCGGCATTGCCTCAAGCGGCCTGCATTCTAATGGATATTCTCTAGTGCGTAAAGTTCTTTCGAATAATGAAATCAGGCGGATGGGTAAAGAACTGCTTACGCCGACCCGTATTTATGTTAAGCCCATCCTGTCTTTGTTATCGTCTATCGACTATCGTCTATCGGTCATCCACGGGATTTCTCATATTACCGGCGGCGCTTTTTATGATAAAATCAGCCGGATACTTCCGAAAGATATCAATGTGCAAATTGAAAAAAACTCCTGGAGGGTGCCTGAAATATTCAGGTTCATACAAAGTAAGGGTAATATCGAAGATAAGGAAATCTATCACACTTTAAATATGGGCATTGGTTTGGTCCTAATTGTTAAGAAGGATTCAGCCGGCGCAATAATTAAAAAATTATCCGAGCTTAAATTACAGGCCTGGATAATCGGCCGGGCAGTCAGAGGAAATAAAACGGTTGATATAATTTAAAAAGGAGGGGATCGATGAATGTATTGATGTTAATCGTTGTTACGGCAATTGTGATATTTTTAATGGGGATTAGGATTGTACGCCCTACGCATCGTGGTTTAATTGAAAGATTCGGCAAATACAATCGTTTTGCCAGCCCGGGATTTAATTGGGTATTTCCTATAATTGAAGTCCTTTATCAAGTCAATGTTACCGAACAAATGGTCGATGCGGAACCGCAGGAGATTATTACTAACGATAACTTGAACGCCAAGGTAGATGCTCAGGTGTATTTTAAAGTAAAGGCTGATGAAAATGATGTTAAAAATTGCCAGTATAGCGTGAATAATTATCAGTGGCAGATTGTGAATTTAGCGCGTACCACTTTAAGGAATATTATCGGCACGCTCACCTTAAAATCCGCTAACAGCGAAAGAGGGAAAATTAACGCAGAGCTGCATAAAACTCTTTGCGAAGAGACAGCCAGTTGGGGCCTTGAGATAGTCAGGACCGAACTTAAAGAAATTGATCCTCCTAAGGATGTTCAGGAGACAATGAACAAAGTAGTTAAAGCGGAAAATGAAAAAATTTCGGCGATTGATTTTGCTACTGCTACAGAAACTGCAGCTGACGGCCAGAAACGCGCCGAGATTAAAAAAGCCGAAGGTATCAAGCAGGCAAGGATCCTGGCAGCTGAAGGCGAGGCGGAGGCCATAAGGTTAGTCAATGAAGCGGCAGAGAAGTATTTTACCGGAAATGCACAGATACTGCGTAAATTAGAGGCTGTAGAGAAGTCTTTGGAGAATAATGCCAAGATCGTGGTCCCGGCCAATACCGAGCTGGTCAACGTAATAGGCGAGATGGCAGGTTTTCTACCGATAAAGACTAAGGAAGATAAGAGATAAGTTCTTTCGGCCTCTGCTTCGGTAGGGGCCGGTCAATCAATAAAAGAGGTATTTATTATGTTTGTTTTAGCTAATTTTATATTCGCCGCGGCTAATATCCTGGATGTTCTGTTGACCGTATTATACTGGTTCGTAATTGTCCGGGCATTGCTTAGTTGGGTAAATCCCGACCCGAATAATCCGATTGTGCAGTTTCTTTATAAGACAACCGAACCGATTTTAGGGCCGGTAAGAAGGCGCTTGCCGCTGGCTTTTCGTTTTGGCATTGATATTTCGCCGATAATTGTATTTTTGAGCATAATGTTCTTAAAGTCATTTGTGGTCAGGTCGTTGTTTGATTTGGGCATGAGGCTTAAAGCAGGATATTAAGCAATGCCTGGCTATGTTTAGTTATTAGCTTGTAGTTCTGTAGGTGCGATTGTACGGTTTTCTAGGATCCAAGGGCTAAAACCGGTAAATTGAGATAACATGGAGAGCAAATGAAAAAAAATTTAATCGTTTTACTTTTTCTCGCTTTACCGCTTGCTGTTTTTGCTGACGGCAAATCCGAATACTGCAAATCCATGTATAAAGATATCAAAAGCGAGATTTCTAAGTCTAACTATTGTTTTACTGACGCTGATTGCGATATTCTTGAGCTTGGAGGGCGTCTGATCAGATTTGGATGCTATCATTTTGTGAATAAGGTGACTGATAAAGAGGCGCTTTATCAGAGAATGCATGAATATTATGAAAAATGCGACCAGGCAATAAATGACTGTGTCAAGGCCCCTCAGCCGACCTGCGTCAATAATAAGTGTGTGGCCTTCCAGCAGCCTGAAGATCAGCTGAAAGAAACAATATATTAGGAATAATGGGGTCAGAACTAATTTTCTGTCCCCTTATTCTTTAGAAAATTAGTTCTGACCCCATTATTCGAGAGAAGAATGATAGATATAACCGAAAAAGCAGGAAACCTGGTTAGTTTAGTTGACTATCAGGATGGCTCTGTTGTCAGTAAGGAAGTTATTAAGAGGGGTAAGGGAACAGTAACGCTTTTTGCTTTTGATAAAGGCCAAGGGCTAAGCGAACACACTGCGCCTTTCGACGCTTTGGTATATATTCTTGACGGAAATGCCCAGATTAATATTTCCGGTAAGCCGCATTCTTTAAAAACCGGTGAAACTATTATTATGCCGTCAAATAAGCCGCATTCCCTTAAGGCGATAGACCGCTTTAAGATGCTTTTAGTCATGATAAAGGAGTAGCAGTTGAAGTTTATTAAATTATGGGTTCCGGTAGCTATCTGGGCAGGGGGCATATTCTTGTTTTCCAGTATATCCGGTTTAGAGACAGAACTTGAATATGATTTTGTTCTAAGAAAGCTTGCGCATATCTTTGAATATTTTATTCTTACCTTTCTTTTATACCGGGCATTTAAAGGATCGTTTAACATGAATCCCTGGCGCCTTTATATCTATTCGGGCGTTTTTGCCCTGCTCTATGCTATAAGCGATGAGATCCATCAATATTTTGTTTTAAGCAGGAATTGTTCGTTGGGAGATGTTTTAATCGATGCCCTTGGTATTATTGGTTTCTTTATTTTTATTAAGATCAGGAAAGGATGCTCATGCTTGACAAAATGAAGGCTTTATTTGAGATGCAGAAAAAGATGCAGGAGGTTAAGCGCCATCTTGATAGTGCAAATTTTGACATACAAAGCTCGGACGGAGCGGTCAAGATTACGATGAATGGTGCTCAAGTGGTGCAGGAAATTACAATCAAGGATAATCTCGAGGATCAAGAAAGAGCCCGCTTAGCAAGCTCGCTAAAGGATACTTTTAACCGGGCAATTAAGCGTTCACAGGATATCGCAGCGCAGAAGATGAAGGATGTTACTGGGATTAATATTCCAGGTTTAACCTGATGAAGAAAATTTTATCTGTTATAGCAACAGTGTTTTTACCTTTGGCGCTGTTTTTTACGGGCCTGCCTGTTTGTCTGGCAGGAGAGTGGGAAAGGCAGGGGGATTACTATTATCTTAGCAAAGATACCCGTCAGAATTTTAGCCTGCCGGGTGCAGGGCCCAACCAGTTTGCCCATAAATATTTGAAATACGACGGGATTAATTTTCTGGTTCGCGGGGCAAGTAATTGGATCGATTACGGAAGGCTTAACCTTGAAGGTAATAATATTTTTTCTCTTCCTATTTCAGCCGGGATAAAGGTTGAGGAAGTTCATTTCTTGGCAGGAGGAAATTACGGCAATAGTTATGAGCATGACGGATTAATGCGTTTGTACGGAGACAAATACTTTTACGCAACACTTACGGTTATTTTTGTTTATGAAGACGGAGTTTATAAAGAAATGTCCGTGCCTGTATTTTGGGATTGGTTTAGTTTAGGCCCGGGTTCATGGAGTAAAGATGGGGCAAGGATTAAGTCTCTGGGTGAAAACCCGGTACGCAAAAAATGCAGCATGTTTCATATTAGTTTTACCAATCCCCGTAAGGATGAGCCGGTAAAGGATATTCTGGTTATGGATAGCTGGATAGCTGATCGCCCGTTCTCGGATGTTTTCGCGGTTACACTTAAATCAGGCGATGTGTTTTAAGCAATATTAGAAAAGGGAAGGTAAATGCGTATATTAGTTGTAGGCTCCGGAGGACGAGAACATGCGCTGGTTTGGAAGATCGCCCAATCCAAACTGGTGGATAAGGTATTTTGCGCGCCCGGTAACGGCGGAATTGCCGGGCTTGCCGAGTGTATCGATATAAAAGCTGATGATGTTTTCGGTTTACTTGGGTTTGCGCGCAAGGAAAGAATTGATCTTACAGTGGTTGGCCCAGAGGTAGCTTTGTCTTTAGGCATTGTTGATGAATTTGAAAAATCCGGGCTTAAAATATTTGGGCCGAACATCAAAGCCGCAAATCTTGAGGCAAGCAAGGTTTTTTCTAAAGAGTTAATGGCAAAATATAAAGTGCCCACCGCGGAGTTTAAGGTCTTTAACAGCCCGGAGGAGGCAAAAAAATATATTGATGAAATCGGTGTTCCGTGCGTAGTTAAAGCTAGCGGTTTAGCTTCGGGTAAAGGCGTGGTTGTGGCCGGCACTATTGAGGAAGCAAAAAATGCCGTAACTTCGATGATGCAGGCTAAGATTTTCGGTGAAGCGGGGGTTCAAATTGTTATTGAGGAGTGCTTGAGCGGGGAAGAGGCCTCGATTCTGGTAATTACCGATTCAAAAGATGTGGTTACCTTGGTTACTTCTCAAGATCATAAAAGGGTATTTGATAATGACGAGGGCCCGAATACCGGAGGCATGGGTGCGTATTCTCCCGCTCCGATAGTTACGCCGGATATTTTAGAGGAGATCAAACAAAAAATAATTTACCGCGCTATAGACGGGCTTGTTCAGGAAGGAATAGGATACCGCGGGGTTTTGTACGCCGGAGTAATGTTGACTAAAGACGGCCCCAAGGCTTTAGAGTTTAATGTGCGCTTCGGCGATCCAGAGACAGAGGTAATATTGCCCAGATTAAAATCGGATCTTGTAGAAGTGATGTTGGCAGCAAGCGAAGGCAGACTTTCTAAAATAGGATCTTTGGAGTGGGATAGCAGGGCTTGTGTTTGTGTCGTTTGCGCAAGCGCAGGTTATCCGGGGAATTACCCAAAAGATAAAGAGATTACCGGGTTAGACCAAGCCGGGCGGATGCCGGATGTGGTTATTTTTCATGCCGGCACTAGGCAAATGGAAAACACAATTCTAACTAACGGAGGGAGGGTCCTCGACGTAACCGCGTTGGGCGCGACGATTAAAGATGCGATCAATAAAACCTATGCGGCAGTGGAGAAAATAAATTTTGAAGGTATGCATTACCGCAAGGATATCGCAAAGAAAGCTTTAAAATAAAGGGGGAGGATATGGCAAAAATATGCATAATCATGGGTAGTAAGTCGGATTTAGCAACTGTTAACGAAGGGATCAAGGTATTAAAAGAATTTAAAGTCAAGTTTGATGTGCGGGTTTTATCAGCGCATAGGACCCCCTATGAATTGGCTGAATATGTTGATCAAGCCCCTAAAAAAGGGACCCAGGTCTTTATCGCTGCAGCCGGAGGAGCAGCCGCGTTAGCAGGCGTAATCGCCGCGCATACAGTTCTGCCGGTTATCGGAATTCCAATCGAAACTTCAAGCTTAAAAGGGATGGATTCGCTTTTATCTACCGTGCAGATGCCCGGAGGAGTTCCGGTTGCCTCGATGGCAATTGGTAAGGCAGGAGCGAAAAATGCCGCACTTTTTGTTTTGGCTATACTTGGGCTTGGCGATAAAAAAATTAGCGCAAAACTTCTTAAATATAAAAAACAGATGCGCAATAAAATTAAGAAAACTAAAATTAAGGTATGAGTTTGACAAAGATAATAAAAATTAATCCACTTCAGCCGCAAGATTCCTTTATTAAGCAGGCGGCTAAAATTATAACAAGCGGCGGGTTAGTAATTATACCGACAGATACTGTTTACGGAGTTGCCGCAAATTCCTTAGATAAAAAAGCGCTGGATAAGCTCTATGAAATTAAAAAACGGCCCAAGGATAAACCTTTTGCCATACTTATTTCGGATAAAGCAAGGGCCGAAGAGTTTAGCCGGGATATACCCGTGGTTGCCTATAAGCTAATGCATAAATTTTGGCCCGGCCCGCTTACAATTATATTAAATGCAGCGGAACAGAATAAAGTCGGCCTGCGCATTCCGGATAATCAGATTGCTTTAGGGGTTATCGCTCGGGCGGATGTTCCTCTGGCTTGTCCTTCGGCGAATATTTCGGATAATCCTGCGCCCGGAGATTTTCAGCAGGCAATTAAAGACCTGGACGGCCTTGTGGATTTAGCTATCGATGCAGGCCCGACAAAATTGGGGGTAGAATCTACCATCGTTGATTTATCGGCCGGGACATTAAAGATAGTCAGATACGGCGCAATAAAAGACGAAGAGATAAACGCTGTAACTAAATTTAAAAGCATACTTTTTGTCTGCACAGGAAATTCTTGCCGTTCAGTAATGGCGGAGATGTATTTAAAAAAACTCCTGACAAAAATGGAAAGAGAAGATGTCGAGGTTTCAAGCGCCGGGATGATGGCGCTTGAGGGCGCCGGCGCAAGTTTTGAGACGCGGCAGGTGCTTGCGCAAGAAGGCATAGATGCAGGGATGCACCGGGCCCAAAGAGTGACAAAAGAGTTAGTTGACCGTGCGGATATTATTTTGGTGATGGAAAAAATTCACGAGGAGAGGGTTTTAGAGCTTGCTCCCAGAGTCAAAAATAGGCTGTTTTTATTAAAAGAGTTTGCTAAAATAAATGACAATAGCTTAAACATTGCCGACCCTGTTGGAGGGTCCTACGAATTTTATAAGGAAATATTTTCCACTATTAAAGATGCCGTAGAAAGGATAAGTAAAATAATATGAGCAAGATATTGATTGCTTCGGATCATGCGGGATTTGATTTAAAAGAAAAACTAAAAAAATTTCTAGAGAAAAAAGGTATCGCTGCCAAAGATTTGGGCACGTATTCCAGAGAAAGATGCGATTATCCGCTTTACGCTTATGAATTAGCAAAAGCTATCTCTTTAAAAAAAGCCAGACGCGGCATACTAATTTGCAAAAGCGGAGTAGGCACTTCTATAGTTGCTAATAGGGTGCCAGGAGTGCGCGCTTCGCTTTGCCATAATTTAAAAATAGCAAAACTAACACGCCAGCACAATGACAGTAATGTTTTGGTTTTAGGTTCGGGTTTTGTAAAACCGGATTTAGCCAAGAAAATGGTTATAGCGTGGTTAAACACCAAGTTTTTAGGGGGGCGGCATTTAAGAAGAGTAAAATTAATTAACCGTATTGATAAATTAATAAGGAGCGGCGCAAAGTGAGATACTTAAAAACTACAGACCCGGAGATTTATGCGGCAATTCAAAAAGAATTAAACCGCCAGAATAATAATTTAGAGCTTATTGCCTCGGAGAATTTTACCTCGTTATCGGTTTTAGAGGCGCAGGGATCGGTGTTAACCAATAAGTATGCCGAAGGATACCCGGGCAGCCGTTGGTACGGTGGGTGCGAATATGTCGATATTGCCGAAAGCCTTGCAATAGAAAGGGCAAAGAAATTATTTGGCGCAGAGCATGTAAACGTCCAGGCGCATTCAGGTTCTCAGGCAAATATGGCAGTTTATTTTGCCGCGGTTAAACCCCAAGATACGGTGCTAGCAATGGACCTATCCGCAGGGGGCCATCTTACCCACGGCCATCCGCATAATTTTTCGGGAAGATTCTTTAAGATGGTCGGCTATGGCGTAGATAAAAAAACCGAAAGCCTTGATTATGATCTAATTGCCCAATTAGCCAAGGAGCATAGGCCAAGGATGATTTTAGCCGGCGCATCGGCATATCCTAGGACAATTGATTTTAAAAGATTCCGCCATATCGCAGATAGCGTGGGGGCTTATCTATTTGTGGACATGGCGCATATCGCAGGATTAGTAGCCGCAGGCATTCATCCTTCGCCTGTTCCTTATGCGGAATTTGTCACCTCAACTACGCATAAAACTTTACGCGGCCCCCGCGGAGGGTTTATTCTTTGTAAAAAAGAATTCGCCAAGAAAATTGATAGCCAGATATTTCCCGGAATCCAGGGCGGTCCGTTAATGCATGTGGTGGCGGCCAAGGCCGTGGCATTTGGCGAAGCAATGCAGCCGGATTTTAAGCAATATCAAATTCAACTGACTAAGAACGCGGTGGAGCTGGCAAGCTCCTTAGAGAAAAAAGGTTTTCGTATTGTTTCAGGGGGTACGGATACGCATTTGATGCTTGTTGATTTAAATCCGAAGAACGTTACGGGTAAAGATGCCTCAAGGATATTAGGAGAAGTTAATATTACGGTAAATAAGAACCTTATTCCTTTTGATGATAAGAGTCCGTTGGTTACAAGCGGTATCCGTTTGGGGACCGCGGCAGTAAGCACGCGAAAAATGAAAGAGCCGGAAATGCAAAAGATCGCCTGCCTCATTAATGATGCCATTGAAAATAATGCCAACGCGGTAAAGTTAGCGCAAACCAAGTTAGACACAGTTGCTTTAACCAAGAAATTTCCATTATATCCGGAGTTATTTTAATAATGACAAAGAAAAAAATTTTACATCGCCGGCCGAGTTGGGATGAATATTTTTTAGAGATGGCAGAGTTGGTTTCCAAGAGGTCTACTTGCTTGCGCCGTAGCGTAGGGGCTGTTTTGGTGAGGGAGAAAAGAATTTTAGCCACCGGTTATAACGGCGCGCCAAGCGGGCTTAAGCATTGTTTTGAAATTGGCTGTATGCGCCAGAAGCTGAAAGTTCCTTCAGGGGAGCGCCACGAATTATGCCGCGCGCTGCATGCCGAACAGAATGCGCTTATCCAGGCATCCTTGCATGGCATAAGCGTAAAAGGCGCGACATTATATTCTACAACCCAGCCTTGCGTAATCTGCGCCAAGATGTTGATTAATGCCGGGATAAAAGAGATTATAATTACCCAGGGTTATCCGGATAAAATGGCAATGGAATTTTTAAGAGCTGCAAAAATCAAGGTAAGGAAGCTTAAATGAGATGTCCGTTTTGCGGATATAAAGAAGATAAGGTAGTGGATTCCCGCGCTACAGCCGAAGAATCGGCAGTCAGGCGAAGGCGCGAATGTTTAAAATGCGGCAAGCGCTTTACTACCTATGAATATGTTGAGGAAGTTTCGCTGCTTGTCATCAAAAAAGACGGCAGGCGTGAGGTATTTGACCGTAAAAAAGTTTTAGCCGGGATTATCCGCGCCTGCGAAAAGCGGCCGGTGAGTGTTGAGAAGATGGAGGAAGTGGTGACGCAGGTTGAGCGCGCCATTCAGAAAAAAAGCGACCGGGAGGTAGTATCAAGCAAGATCGGCGAGTTGATCATGGAGAAGCTTAAGTTAATCGATGATGTTGCCTATGTGCGTTTTGCTTCGGTTTATAGACAATTTAAGGATGTAGGGCAGTTTATGGTGGAGTTGAAGGATATTCTGGGGAAAGATAAGAAGAAAAAATGAATATATAAAAATAGAAAATGCCAGATACCATTATTCCAATAGGGGAAGTAACCATTCCAAGTTCAATCAGTTTGTTTTCTTATAAGCCCCGGGTACAATTGAATAATCCGGATAAATTGTTATAGAAAGAAAGGAAGGCGCATAAGATGGATACACTGCATGGCATCATTAATAATATCAACCTTGTATTAAACATCATGGGTGCTTTGATTATTATTTGGGGGGCGTGCATTGCCTTGTTTGAATTTATCAAAAATGAGATCGGGGACAGAAGTAAAACCACGCAGTTAAATGAAACTATGCGTATTCGTTTGGGAGGATATCTGGTTTTGGCTTTGGAATTTTTTATTGCCGGAGATATCATTAAAACCATCATTACTCCTACTTGGGAAAGTTTAGGGATATTGGGAGCGATTATTGTGATCCGAACAGTATTGAGCTATTTTCTGACTATAGATTTAAAAAAGATATGATACAAAGAGCTGATTTAGTTCTTAGCTGATAGCTATCAGCTAAGCCGCATAATGCTAAAAACTCAAGGTCAAAAGTCGAAATAATAAATCAGGTTCTGAATATTTAATGGGAGGAACTATGAAGAAGAATAAAATAGTTGGGGTTTTATTATTAGCCTTAGCGATTTTGACAATTATGGGTATGGTTATTAATAATGACACATATTGGCTCATCTATAACTTTGCCACGATAATATTCTCGGTAATAAGCGGCTTGGTTCTAATAAAACAAAATAGTTAATATGGATTTTCAGCTTAAAGCTGATTTTATTGAACTGGATAATCTGCTTAAAGTGTTGAAATTGGCTCCTTGCGCAGCACAGGCAAAGCAAATTATTCAGTCGGGCGCGGTCAAAGTTAATGGCCAAGTTGAAAACCGTATCCGCCGCAAGCTGCGTTTGCATGATAGCGTGGAATTTGGCCAACAGCGGGTTGAGATTGTGTAATTTTCAATAAGCCTTCCTTGGATACCTTCTAAAACTGAATTTTCTTGTAAATCTCTCTAGTAAGCTTTATAATATAAAATAATCGCCTAAAAATACAGAGGAGCGGTAATGGTGGAGATGGAGTTAAATAAGATTGTAATTGATGAGAAAAGGCATGACCAGCTGATTGCCTTAAAGGAAAAGGGAGGCAGCAGGGTTTTACCTATTGTAATCGGCTTAAATGAAGCCTCGGCTATAAAACTGAAGATCAGCGGGTTTAATCCGCCGCGGCCATTAACGCATGATCTGATATTTACCATGCTTAATGACCTTAACGTGTCTGTTGATAAGATTGTTATTGATAAGCTTGAAGAAAATACTTTTCACGCAAAGATCATTATTAAATTGGCAGACGGACGATTAAAGACTATTGATGCCCGGCCAAGCGACAGCATTGCGCTAGCGGTGAGGTTCCATGCGCCGATTTTTGTTGAAGATGCAATTATCAATCAATACGAGATATTCAACAAAGATAAGCAGTAAGTACCCGCCTAAGACCAAACTATGCTTAAATTCAGCGAAAAAGAAGAAGATATCCTGCGTATAGTTTATAATTTTGCCAAAGCCAAAAGAATAAAATTATACCTTGTGGGCGGAGCCCTGCGCGATTTGGTCCTAAGAAGAAAGAAAGAAAACCCGGATTTTGATTTTTGCCTGCAGCGCGGCGCCTTAAGTTTCGGGCGCCTGCTCGCTGAATCCCTAAGGGCTGCTTTTGTGCTTTTGGATGAGGAGCACGCTGCCTGTCGTTTAGTTAAGAAAATTGACGGCAAGATTTATACCTTTGACCTGTCTGATTTCCGCGCAAAAACTCTAGAAAAAGACCTCCTGCACCGTGATTTTACGATAAATTCTATGGCTCTTAATTTGGGGGATGTATTTAGTAAACAAGATTTGGATGCATTAGTTATCGATCCGTATTCCGGAAGAAAAGATCTTAAAGCCAAGACCATTAAAATTACCGGGCCGGGATCTTTTAGTGAAGACCCATTAAGGATTCTGCGTGCTTTTAGCTTTAGCTGCATCTTTAAATTTAGCATGGACAAAGAAACTCTGCGCCTGGCTAAAAAAGAGAGAAATAAGATTAGCAGCGTTTCGCCTGAGCGCATCCGGGAGGAACTATTTAAGATCTTTGAAAGTTCATCAGCCTATCAGTCTTTGGTCGTTTTAGATAAACTTAAAATTTTAGAGATAATATTCCCCGAAATAAAGCCTATGCGCAATATCGGCCAAGGCCCCTATCATCACCTTGATGTCTGGCAGCATACCTTAGAGACCTTAAACCAATTCGAGCTGATTCTAAAATCAATTAAGAAAGAACAGATCAATAATTATCTTAACGAAGAGCTCGCCGGATTACGCAAAAGATCAAGCCTGCTCAAGTTTGCCTGCATTTTGCACGATGTAGGTAAGCCAAAGGCATTGCGCAGGGAAAAGAAAAAGATTATTTTCCATGGCCATGAAAGAATAGGTTTAGGTATAACCCGGAGTATCTGCCGCAGAATAAAATTATCTAATGAAGAGTGCCGTTCTTTAGAAAGAATCGTGCTCTGGCATCTAAGGCCGGGGTATCTTGCGGATAACCAGCGTCCTACCGAGAGGGCAATTTTTCGTTATTTCCGGGACACAGGGAGCGATGCCTTAGCCGTAATTTTATTATCCCTGGCTGACCAGCGCGCAACTAAGGGGCCGTTGACTACCGCGCTTTCGCGCCTGCGCCATGAGAAAATGATTAAACTCTTGATTGGCAGGCTGCTTAAGAAAAACAGCGAGAAAAAACCGGTTCGTCTTATAAACGGCGATGATATTATAAGAAAATTTAGATTACCTGGATCTCCTTTAATCGGTACAGTGCTTGATGAGCTGGAAGAGGCGCAGGCTATCGGTAAAATTAAAAACAAAAAACAGGCTTTAGCCATGGCAGCAAAAATAATTAAACAGCAAAAATGAAGAAGATTCTCATAATTGCACTAATATTATTTTTAATCCTAAGTGCCGGCGTAATTTATTTAAATCAGGTAATCCTGCCTCAAAAAATAAAAGCAATTATTATCTCTTCCCTGAAAAAGCAGACTGGTAAAGATGTAACCTTAAAATCACTGGAATTTAGCTTATTTTCCGGGCTGATTGTACGCGACTTGGTTGTGACCGATAACCAGAATGTGATTTTAAGTACGCGCCAGGCTACCTGCAGTATTTTTATCTGGCCTATTTTCAGAAAACAAATTGTTATCCCCAGTATTACCCTTAAAAGCCCTTATATTTTCCTTCAGCGCCGGCAGGATAAAACTTTTAATCTCCAGGATTTAATTTTTCCCGCATCATCCCCGGATAAAAAATCTGATTTCAACGTGTCTGTGTTTAAAATTAAAGTAACAAACGGATATATTGTTTTTCAGGATGATACGCTTAGCGCTAAATTTAAGAAAGAGATTAAGAATATCCAGTTTAACCTTCATTTGGGTTTACCTGCAAGCGTGAAATTTAATTTTAAGGGGGAGATTCAAGATAATCCGTTGGTTTTTGTGGCTGCCTCTGGGCAATACAAAATTTTGGCCAAGGAATTGATAAGCTATATAACGGTTAAGAATTTATCCGTTCAGGAGTTTAAGGCCTACTATAGCGAATTTGGCGATTTGGTTTCAGGTTTAATTGACATGGAGGGGCAGGTTAAGCTCAAGGATTCTTTGCTTAAAGTCGAAATTACGGCAAAAGGCAATGATCTGGTTTTAGAAAAGGATAAATTAAAGGCCAAGCTAACTTCCGTCCTCGACGCCCATATTGATTATGGTTTAGATACCAAGAAAATTAGTTTTAAAGGTTCATGCGATATTCTAAAAGCAGATATCTTAGGGGCGCCAATTGTGGGGGATATTAAAAACTTGCACGGTAAATTTGCCTTTAGCCAGCGTTCTTTAGTTGCTGATAGCTTAAAAGCGGAATTATTGGGCAAGCAATTTGAGGTTGAGCTTGGTATCAAGGATTTTAACACGCCGGTGTTAAGTATCAATACTGATTTGGATTTAAGCGCCCTGCCCAATATCCTGAAGGATAAATTTAAATTCTCTTTAGTTAATTCCGCAAGCGGCCGGGCAGCATTGAATATAAAAACGCATCCGGATAAATCCGGTGCCTGGGTAGTGCAGGGGAATATGGGGATAAACGGGGCGACCCTAAAATTAGATAAACAGGATATCCCCGTAGAAAATATTTTTGCAAAATTAGGGTTTAGCCAGAACGGCCTTAACTGGGAAAACGCAAAATTTAAATATCAGGGAATAGATTACGAGTCTAGCGGTTCATTAGATAATTTTATCACCCCCACAGTTAAGCTGACACTTGACTCTTCGGATTTATCGTTGACCGGTAATCTGAACTTGTCGGGAAAGAAGCTAAAAATCTCCCAGCTCAAAGGTAAATACATTAATTCGCAGTTTTTATTAAGCGGGGACATTGATAATGCGGATCCTTCCAAGACCGCAGTAGACTTAAGCGGTAAAATTAGCCTGGATATGAATAATTTAAATAAATTATTAGAGAAAAAATACCCGGCGATAAAAGATATGAAATTATCCGGCCAGATAGATTGCCAATTTAATTTAAGCGGAAGCCCAGCTGATTTTAGAAACTGTTATTTAAAGGCAAAACTTATCGGCAATAATTTTTCACTCTATGGATTAAAAACTCAAAGCTTATCTATGGAGCTATTCCAGGACCAGAAAATCGCAAAGATCGCTTCTCTACGCGTTGGTTTTTATGACGGTTCCATCGAAGGAAGCGGAGCTATAAATTTGGATACATCCGGTTTTTCTTATCAGCTGGTGATAGAGGCAAACGGCATAAAGTTAGAGAAACTTAAGATGGATACAGTTTCAAAAAATAAAAATATAGCCGGGGTATTTGTTGGTGAAGTTAAGCTAAGTGGTTTTATTGCTGAACCGGCCAAGCTTGGCGGGTCTGGTAGTTTTTCTGTTAAAGAAGGAAAGCTTTGGGAACTAAACCTGCTTCAGGGTATAGGCAAGCTGCTTTTTGCCAGGGACTTGGCCAATATTAATATTTCTGAATGCAGCTCGAATTTTCTGGTAAAGGATAAATTTATTTATACGGATAGCCTGAAATTAAGAAGCAATATCGCCAATTTAACCGGCCCGATGAAAATTGGTTTTGATAATTCTCTTGAGGGATCTTTAGATGTTGAGATTTTAAGCGACATGGTCCCGGTGAGCGGAACATTAAAAGATCTGACTACTGCGTTGGTCGGTACTGCCGGGAAATTCGGAGTGATTAAATTAAGCGGGACACTTAAAGAGCCGAAATATAGCTTCAGGCCGGCAGTAGGCAACTTGATTAAGGGCCTAACTGATGTTATCTTCGGCAAACCGAAGTAGCTTTCTAATGTTGCTAAAAACTATAAGGCTTATTGAAAAGCAAACGAAGAATTATATTGTTCCTTCTGTAACCAAGATTTCCGAAAAACATGATCCGTACCGGGTTTTGATTTCCTGCATACTTTCCCTGCGCACAAAAGACAAAATTACTATTGATGCAAGCCTTAGGCTCTTTCAAGTTGCAGATAACCCTGAAAGTATGCTAAAATTAAGTTTAGTTAAAATTCAGAAACTGATTTATCCTGTGGGTTTCTACCGGAATAAAAGCCGGCAGATATTGGATGCAAGCAGGAGGCTGATCAAAGATTATTCGGCTAAAGTCCCGGCTTCCCTTGATGCCTTGCTGGATTTAAAAGGTGTGGGTAGAAAAACCGCTAATCTTGTTTTAAGCCTGGGTTTTAGGATACCTGCGATCTGTGTGGATACGCACGTCCACAGGATCTCAAACCGGTTGGGCTGGGTTAATACACGTAATCCTAAAGAAACTGAGTTCGCCTTGGAAAAGATTTTGCCGAAGAATGAATGGATAGATATAAATACAACACTGGTAACCTTTGGCCAGAACCTATGTTTGCCGGTTTCGCCTTTTTGCAGCAGATGTAATGTAGCCAAAATTTGTAAAAGAATAGGCGTAGATAAATCGCGCTAAGTAAGGAGAAAAATGCCTTTTAAGAAAATATTCCTTAATGAAAAAGATATTCCCAGAAGGTGGTATAATCTGGCCGCAGACCTGCCCAGCCCGATGCAGCCGCCGCTTGGCCCTGACGGCAATCCACTTAAGCCTGAAATGCTTGCTAAGGTATTCCCGATGAATATTATTGAACAGGAGGTTTCAACTGCGCGTTGGATTGATATCCCGGATGAGATTTTAGAACTTTTAACTTTGTGGAGGCCTGCGCCTTTGCGTCGGGCGCTTGCGCTTGAGAAGTATTTATTGACCCCTGCGCACATTTATTATAAAGATGAAAGCACAAGCCCAGCCGGAAGCCATAAACCAAATACTGCCGTCGCCCAGGCTTGGTACAATAAAAAATTCGGGATCAAGAGGTTAACTACCGAGACCGGCGCAGGGCAGTGGGGATGCGCTTTGGCATTTGCTTGCAATTTAATCGGCCTTGAATGTAAAGTATATATGGTGCGCATCAGCTTTGACCAAAAGCCGCTTCGTAAAATAATGATGCAGACATGGGGCGCAAACTGCATTGCCAGTCCAAGCGGACAAACTCACGCAGGAAGGCAGATTTTAAAGAAGATGCCGCATACCCCGGGAAGCCTGGGCATAGCTATAAGCGAAGCAGTTGAGGATGCGGTAACGGATAAAAGCGGCAGCTCGAGGTATTCCTTAGGCAGTGTATTAAACCATGTTTTACTGCACCAGACGGTCATTGGCCTTGAGGCAAAGAAACAGTTAAAAATTGCGGGTGAGAGAAAACCAGATGTGGTTATCGGCTGCGTAGGCGGCGGAAGTAATTTTGCCGGTATCGCGTTTCCTTTTATATGCGATAAGATCCACGGCGAAAAAATTGAGATAATCCCGGTTGAGCCGACGGCATGCCCGACTTTAACCAAAGGCCCGTTTACTTATGATTTTGGCGATACCGCAGGACTTACGCCTTTATTGCCCATGTATACCTTGGGCCATGGATTTGTGCCTGAGCCGATTCATGCCGGGGGCCTGCGTTACCACGGGATGGCGCCTCTTGTCAGCCAGGCAGCAGTTGAAGGCTTGATTAATCCGCGTGCATTTGATCAGATAAAATGCTATGAAGCAGCCATGCTTTGGGCAAAAACCGAGGGGACGATTTGCGCCCCTGAAACAAGCCATGCGATTGCCTGTACAATAGATGAGGCAAAAAAGGCCAAAAAAGAGGGCAAGGAGAAAGTGATCCTGTTTTGCTACAGCGGCCACGGGCTGATGGATTTAGCCGGGTATGATAAATTTCTTTCTGGAAAACTTACCGCTTATTCCATGCCTAAGCATAAAATAGAAGAGTCTTTGCGCCCGTTAAAGAATTTTCCCAAGGCAAGAAAAATTAAAACAGGGAGATGGTGATGAAGGTCTATACCCAGGAAATATTCTTTAATACCAAGAATCGGCAGGATTTTATTAATATTACCGGTGATGTTAATGAAGCTTTGGCTAAAAGCGGGATCAAGGAAGGACTGTGTTTGGTCAATCCGATGCATATTACCGCCAGTGTTTTTATTAATGATGATGAAAGCGGGCTGCATAAAGATTTTTCTTTATGGCTTGAGAAACTTGCGCCGTATGGCGTAGATAAATACCGGCATAATCTTACCGGCGAGGATAATGCGGATGCGCACCTAAAGCGGGTGATTATGGGCAGAGAGGTAGTGGTAGCTGTAACGCAAGGCAAATTGCATTTTGGCCCATGGGAGCAGATTTTTTACGGAGAGTTCGACGGTCAGAGGAAAAAGCGCGTGCTGATCAAAATAATCGGAGAATAAGCTAATGCGAAAAATATTTGCGCTTAAGTTCATAACTTTTTTAGCGGCTTTTCTGTTATTTCAAATCGAATTGATCATTTCTAAGCGCCTGCTTCCTGATTTTGGCGGCAGTTATCTTGTTTGGGGGTCCTGTGTTGTGTTTTTTCAGGCTGTTTTGTTTCTTGGGTATTTTTATTCATATGCCATACTTAGGAAAATAGGGATCCAAAAATACCTGCCGTTTTATTTAGGTTTATTTCTTCTTCCGCTTTTATTTTTTCCGGGCAGAAGCTTTCCGGAGATCTTGCCGGCTAATTTTAGCATTCCGCTTGTGCTCAATGTTTTTATGCATCTGCTTTGGACCATCGGCCCGGTGTTTTTTGTCTTATCTACTGCCAGTGTAATGCTGCAATCTTGGTTGTCAGATTCGGAGCTAGACGAAAAAAACAATCCTTATACGCTTTATGCCGTCTCAAATTTAGGGTCTTTTGCCGCGCTGCTTACCTATCCTTTTTTATTCGAGTTATTTTTGGATATAGGCCAGCAGTTTTTGATATGGAGATTGTTGTATTTTTTGCTTTTAGCCTTAATTGCTTATGCCGTCTTTACGGTTAAGGTCAGCCATGAAAGCAAACTAGGAAAGATCTGGAATACTAACGGAGCAACGGGTGCGGATTGTTTCCGCTGGCTCTTTTTTAGCGCATCCGGGGTGGTTATGTTTCTTTCGGTAACTAACATTATTACCTATGAGATTGCGCCCATTCCTTTGTTATGGGTAGTGCCTTTATGCATATATCTTGTTTCTTTTGTCCTGAACTTTAAACAAAGACCATGGGCTCCTGCTTGGGTAGAAGATAAGTTTTATTTAACATTTGCTTTGAGCATAGCCTGGTTTTTTATAATTTTAAGCGGTTTTGTCCCTTTTTTTGTGGAGCTGATTCCGCTTTGCATATTTTTATTTCATATCTGTATGTTTTGCCAGCGCAAGCTGTATAAACACAGGCCGGTTAACCTGGATAACCTGCCTTTGTTTTATCTGGTAATTGCCGCCGGCGGGTTTCTCGGAGGCCTTATTACTACCTGGGTAATGCCGCTTATTTCGTTTTCAACCAGCGAATATCTGTTGGGTCTGGCTTTGATTGCTTTGGCTTTATCCGTGGGCACTAAATCGCAACTTATGGGCTGGCGAAATATATTTTTCGTAGCTTATGTTTGTATAATGCTGATTGTCTGGCCAGTATTTTTTAAAAGGTATAATATTTTCGGGATACTTACTCTTGTTTTTGCTTTTAAGATTTGCTATAGCCATCTTTTTAAATTCCCCCGCTCGCTTTTCTTTAGCACTATTTTGATATTATTGATTATGCCGCCGCTTGATTCGATGTGGTCCAGAACCCAGGATGTTTACCGCCACCGGAACTATTATGGGCAGTACAGAGTTTACACAGCCTTTGGAAAACGCATATTAACTCACGGCTCTACTATTCATGGCGCACAGTTTTTGGATAAAAAAAGAGAAAACGAGCCTTTGGCTTATTATCACCGTTTAACCCCTGCGGGAGGGTTGTTACGTTCTACCCTTGCCTCTAATTTTAAGAATATCGGGATCATTGGTTTGGGCACCGGCGGCCTGTCAGCTTATGCTAAAGAGGGGCAGGAAATTGATTATTTCGAGATTGATCCGGATGTTTATCCTATTGCCGATAAAGTATTTAACTTTATCAAAAATACCAAAGGCAAGACCAATTTTATTTACGGGGACGCCAGGATTACTATTAAAGAAATGCTCCCTAAAAAGTATGACCTTTTAGTGGTGGATGCTTTTAGCGGCGATGCGATTCCCGTGCATCTTTTAACTACCGAGGCGATCGATGAATACCGCAAGCGCTTAACGCATAAAGGGATAATATTGTTTCATATCTCAAACCGTTATCTTGATTTTATTCCGGTTCTGTTGAGTAACGCCAATTATCTGAATGCCTATGCAAATTGTAAGCAAAATTCCGATGATATAAAAAAGAGCCTTTTTGCCACAACCTGGTTTACGATGACCTGGGATATAAATACCCATAATACATTGGTAAAAGAGTTAAAGTGGGGCAGGCATACTGCCAATAGAGGCAGGCTTCTTAGGCGCTGGACCGATAAATATTCAAATATGATTTTAATTATGAGGTTAAAAGATATATTAAATTCGCTCAAATATTTTCAGCCCTTCAGGTGGTAGGATAAAGATGAAGATAAAGAATACGGAAATTAAGGTTGTAATGGGGGACATTACCGAACTTAGGGCGGATGCGATTGTTAATGCCGCCAACAATAAGTTGGTAATGGGTGGAGGAGTTGCCGGGGTAATCAGAAAAAAAGGCGGCCAGATTATTGAGGATGCGGCGGTAAAGAAGGCCCCGATTGAGATAGGAGCTGCAATTGCAACCACGGCAGGTGAACTGGCGGCGAAATATGTGATTCATGCTGTAACAATGGGCATGAACTTTAAAACAGATGAAGTAAAAATACGCGATGCCTGCAGAAGCTCTCTGGATTTGGCCGTTAAATTAAAGATCAGTTCAATTATATTCCCGGCATTAGGATGCGGCACCGGAAGGTTCCCTCTATTGGCATCCTCCAAAATTATGGCTCAGGAGGTCTTAAGGCACTTGCGCGGACAAAACACAACGCTTGAGGAAATAACCTTTTGTGTAAATAACCGGGAGGCATTCGAGGTTTTTAAAAAAGGCGTTTTGGGGTATCTGGAATATGTAACTACAAAATTATCCGGTGGGCCTTATGTTACCGTAGATGCGATTATTGAGCTCGATCAGGGTATTGTAATTATTGAGCGAAGCAATCCGCCTTTTGGCTGGGCTTTACCCGGGGGGTTTGTAGATTACGGGGAAAGCCTTGAGGATGCAATCGTCCGGGAGGCAAAAGAAGAAACCGGGTTAGATTTAATTCAGGTTAAACAATTTCATACCTATTCCGATCCCAAGCGCGATCCCAGATTTCATACTATTGGTACGGTCTTTACTGCAAAGGCAAAAGGGGTTCCTAGGGCAGGGGATGATGCCGCGGCTTTAAGAATAGTAAAATTAAGCCAGATAGAAAAAATAGAGTTTGCCTTTGACCACAAGAAAATTATTAGCGATTATTTGAAATCGAAGAAAGGTTAACCTTCGCGCAGCTGTTTCTCGGCGTCAACGATGTCACGGTTAATTACCCGGATAGTTTCTTTGGTTTTATCTTTAAGCAGGTAGGAAGCAGCCGGCCCAAGCGCTATCTCCTTTAAAACTTGCACGCTCATCCTGAAATACCGCACTACTTCACCTTCATCGCAGTCCGTAAATTGCAGGGTCTTATCAAAACTAGTCCCGCGCAGCCATGCCTCCATAGCAGAACATAAATGAAAATACGGTAGCTTGCTAAAAGGGTATATTTTATAACGGCGTTCTTTATTTTTTATCTTATCATAAGCTTCTTCGCAGGTATTTTTAATCGAGCGGCTGGATTTTGAGATGCCTGAAGGCATGCGTTGATTTTTGCGCGGGTCAAAAACAACCGAGGCGGCAATTACCCCTAAGCCGAACTCATCCAGCTGTTCAAGTATATTCTCCTCATATAACTCGGAAAGGACCAATTCGTAGCCATAAATAGTTTTGGCAAATTTTCCTTTTTCGGTGAGCGAGCCTTCGTGTATATAACCAAGTTCCTTAAGCAGCCTTAATTTTGCGTCAAGAAGATTTAAGGCCTGTTTTTGTTCGTTTTTCTTGGATTGATAATAATGCAATGATAAGGGGTAGATTTGAAATAAATCTTCTTTGTATTTTTCGTAAAGGTTAAGAATGGTTGCATATGAAGTATTAAGCTGGCTCTTTACTTCTTCGGGGCTGCCGAAAATTATCCTGCGCACTTCTTCGAAATTGATCCTTTGCGGGTTGACCCGTGTATAAACAAAACCTTCTTTATCGATACCGCGCCTGCCTGCGCGTCCGGCCATCTGATAAAAATCACGCGTTTTTAAGTTGCGCACGTAGGTGCCGTAAAATTTACGCAGGCCGTCAAAGGCAACCGAGCGGCTGGGCATATTGATCCCTAAGGCAAATGTTTCGGTTGTAAAAATGACCTTTAACAGGCGGCTGGTGAACAGCCTTTCAATGACTTCTTTTAATGTGGGCAGCATGCCTGCGTGATGGTAAGCAACTCCTCTTTGCACCAGAGGATGAAGGATTTGCGCCGACTCCTCGTTTTTTAAATCAAATCTTTCGAGCAGATCCTCATACATCTGAGTGATTGCCCGGCTTTCTTTGGCATTTAAAAATTTAAACCCGTATAGCTCTTGAGCAAGTTCTTCGGCGCGCTTGCGGGAAAAAACAAAATAAATCGCCGGCAGCCCGTCATTATTACTCAGGTATTCAATCAGAGAGCTTAACTTGTTTGGTTTGTTTGAACGCATGCGCCTAAGGTATTCTATTTTGTCGACGATTTCATTCTGGCACTGGAAGAGAAAATGCAAGGGGACAGGCCGGTTATTTTCGATAACTACTTTAACGCTTTTATCATGAATAGATTCGATCCATGCGGAAAATTGTTTGATATTGGGGATCGTAGCAGACAGCCCCAGCAGCTTCATCTGCTTAGGCAGAAAGATAAGCGATTCTTCCCAGACCGTGCCGCGTTCGGGATTATCGATGTAATGGATTTCGTCAAAAATTATCCAGGAGTATTTATTTAGGCTTTCCGGCTGGTCAAATATTTTATTACGGAAGATCTCCGTAGTCATGATTAAAACCGGCGCCTCCGGGTTAATGGAAACATCGCCGGTCAGTATTCCGATATTCTCTTTGAATTGGGATGTGAAATCGCGGAATTTCTGGTTGGATAGTGCCTTGATTGGGGCAGTGTAGATTACCCCTAAATTATTAGTGATAGCGTTACTTATGATGTATTCGGCGATAGCTGTCTTGCCGGCACCGGTGGGGGCGGAGACAATTACCGAATGTCCGTTATTTATATAATCTATGGCTTCCTGTTGAAAACGGTCGTAAATCATTATTTATATTATAAATGAAATTCATCTAATCGCAACGATTTTCATTTAGCTCTTAGTTTGTTGCTCGTAGCTCGCAGGCTTCATTGTAATGGTTTTTTAGGGACTAAGAGCTATGAGCTAACAGCTAAAATACGTAGGATATTTAATTTTATTAACTATAGTCAACCGTCCATCGGCTATTCTATATTCCATCGTCTATCGGCTATATTCTGCCAAGCTTAAAATGATTGATTTATCCATGTAAAAATAATATAATGCATCAATGGGATATGAGGATGCGCTTAAGAAGGCTTGGGAAGATTTAGCTAACCAAAAGGCGCCCAAGAATTTATCGGTAAGATTCATGGCCGATGAATATAGTGTGGATGTTGTATCTCGGCGTATATTGTCCTTATCCTGTAATAGTGCGGCAAAGGATTTTTTGGCTATACTCCTGTTGCATTATTTGATTCAGGAACAAAAGGGGATACCTAAGCCCGGAAGAGTGTGGCTTACTTTTAGGGAGTTTTCGGGGATTGAGGGTTATTATGACGCTTATTATAAGCGTTCAATAGAACCGATAATCCGCAAGTATGGCAAGAATCCGGATGCGTTTAAGGATGTTCTAAACAGGTTTTCCGGAGAACTTTCGGATGGGGCCGACGTAAGTATTATTATCAGGCCTTTCCGGGATATCCCTATTCTGATTAAATTATGGTTTGCGGATGAAGAGTTTGGACCTGATGCCAATATTTATTTTGACGCAAGCATAAAGAACATTTTTTGTATTGAGGATATTGTAGTTTTGGCGCAATTAGTTAGCGCTCAATTGTAGTATTTGGTTCATCGCTATCAGCTCGCGGGTTTCATTACAGAGGTTTTCTGCGGGTTGCAGGCTAAGGGCTATGAGCTATGAGCTAAAAGGAGAAATAAAATGTATAGAGTAGTTATAATCTTATTCATCGGTTTATTAGCTTTAACCGGATATCTTTTTTGCGGCGACCTTGACCCGGTTTACCACTCCAAAGAGCAGGTCAAGTGGCAAATACCTTTTGGCAAGAGCTTTGATTACAATGATGTACTGGTAACCAGGGTTGTAGACGGGGATACGCTTGTTTTAGAAAATAGCCAGCGGGTACGACTGATCGGAATTGATACTCCCGAGATACATGATTCTTTTAAGCTTAGCCGTGATGCCAAGCGTTCAGGTACTGATGCGGCATCAATTAAGCGGATGGGAAAAGAGTCTTACGAATTTACTAAAAAACTTGTTGAGGGTAAAAAGGTAAAATTAGAGTTTGATGTAGAAAGGTATGATAAATATAAGAGGATACTGGCCTATGTTTATTTAGCGGACGGGACATTTGTAAATGCGGAAATCGTAGCGCAGGGCTACGCTTCGCTTTTAACCTATTCGCCGAACGTCAAGTATGCGGATTTATTTTTGAAATTATATCGGCTGGCCCGTGAAAATAAACGCGGGCTTTGGAAATAAACAGGAGGTTTTTATGTTGAGATGCTTAACGGCAGGCGAATCGCACGGAAAAGGCATAGTTGCTATTCTTGAGGGTCTTCCCGCAGGGTTAAGAATAGATTTAACAGCTATAAATAAAGAATTAAAACGCAGGCAATCCGGATTCGGACGGGGCAAGCGCATGCAAATAGAGAACGACCAAGCAGAGATTACCTCAGGCTTAAGGCATAACTATACCTTGGGCAGCCCGCTCACTTTAATAATTAAGAATAAAGACTCTGGCATTGAGAAATTACATAAAGTTTTAGCTGCCCGGCCGGGGCATGCGGATTTGGCGGGTTTATTAAAATACGGTTTCAGCGATATCAGAGAAGTTTTAGAAAGAGCTTCTGCGCGCAGTACGGTTGCAACCGTAGGAATTGGCGCTTTATGTAAAAGACTGCTTAGTGAGTTCGGGATTGTTGTTACAAGCAGGGTATTGTCTGTCGGCGGTGAGTCGACAAAAGAGGGGATAACCGCAAAAATAAGCGAGGCGATTAAAAATAAAGATACGGTAGGGGGAATTTTTGAAGTAATTGCTCAAAATGTTCCGGTTGGGCTTGGGAGCTATGTGCAGGCAGACCGCAGGCTTGATAGTAGACTGGCTGAAGCAATTATTTCTATACCGGGAATTAAATCTTTTGAGGTTGGTTTAGGTTTAGGGTATGCGGTTAGTTTCGGTTCGGAAGTCCATGATGCGATTTATCATAATAGCAAGAAACGGTATTATCGTTTAACTAATAATGCCGGCGGGATAGAGGGCGGCGTATCTAACGGAAATGCAATTATTTTGCGCGCCTGCATGAAACCTATTGCAACGCTGATGAATCCTTTGGATTCGGTTAATATCCATACCAAAAAATCTGCTAAGGCGGCAGTTGAAAGAAGCGATGTCTGCGTGGTTGCTTCTGCCGGGGTGGTAGGAGAGTCTGCGGTTTCTTTTGTTTTAGCCCAGGCGTTTCTGGAGAAATTCGGAGCAGATTCGTTAGCCGATATTAAAGAATCTTATAAGATTTACCTAAAGAGGATAGCTCATGCGTAATTTTGATTTTCATAATGTAAAGATTGAAAAAGATAAGGCTTCTAACAGTATAATCGTTACAGGGGAGATTACTAACCTTGGCGGAAAGAATTACGCTACTATTGCCGGACGCATTGTGCTTTTTGTCAAAAATACACCTATATCGAATACTATTTTTGTTGTTAATGGGCTGCAAAGCGGCACAACCAAATCATTCGAAAAAGTAATCGATGAGCTTGATTACAGCCAGGTGGGTAAAGATATAACCCACCATGAAATATATGTTGAAAGCGGTTTTTAACCCGAAGAAAAATACTTTGTGAGAAAAAATCGCCTCTTTCGTCTATTAGCTTAAGAAGGGGGTGATTGAAATGGGAAGTAATGCAATAAGCGTCAGCCGTATCTATAAGCTTGAAACAGATTCCAAGCTTAAGGCTTTTGCGGATGTCTCGTTTTCGGGTATCTTGATTAAAGGCTTTAGCGTGGTAAACGGCGAAAAGGGATTATTTGTGAGCATGCCGCGCCATCAGGGCAAAGATGGGAAATGGTATGACACCGTTTATCCGGAATCAAAAGAGCTTAAGCTTCAATTAAGTGAAGCTGTTTTGGAGGCGTATCAAGGCAGCTAGTTTGTCAGTTCTTAGTTCGAAGGTTGTACCCAATCAGCCTCAACAATCTATAGTCTATGGCCGATAAAAATTTCAATATGCCGGTTTTATTGGCCCTAGCTATAGTCTATCAAATCAGAATAATGAAGCTCGACAGTTAAATGGTTGATAAAAAAATGAACATTTATTTGGTAGGATTTATGGGAACCGGAAAAACCTCTGTGGGCAGGCTGTTGGCTAAAAATAAAGGGTGGAGCTTTGTTGACCTTGATGAATTAATTGAGCTTAAAGAGCAGCGCAGGATCGTAGATATTTTTGCTAAAGAGGGAGAACCGTATTTTCGTAAAATTGAAAAAAAGATATTAAAAGATATTTCTACCCAAAAAAAATTTGTTGTTGCCTGCGGCGGCGGGATAGTTTTGGATCAAGATAACATTAAGCTGATGAGAAAGACCGGTTCATTGATTTGTTTAAGTGCTTCAGGCGAAGAAATTTTAAAAAGGGTTCGAGCGGATTTACATCGGCCACTTTTAAATGTAGGAGACCAGAGGAAGCGTATTGAGCTTTTGTTAAAAATGCGTAATCCTTACTATATGAAAGCAGACAAAGTAATAGATACCTCGGGTTTTTCCATTAAACAGGTAGCTGCCAAGATTTCTAAAATACTTAAAAATAATAAATGAATACCCTTGAAGCATTGGTGAGTTTAAATCTTATTGGGCAGATTGGAAGCGTTCGTCTCGGGGATTTGCTTAAATATTTTAATAGCCCGGAAGCCATATTTAAGGCAAAACCCGGAGAACTGTCTATGGCGGCAGGGGCTAAAATAGCGGAGAGCATCAACTCTTTTAATAAAAAACTTCTGGAGCAGGATTTACTTGATGCTAGAAAATCAGGTATAAAGATTATTACGTTTTTAGACCGGGATTATCCGCCGGCACTTAAAGAGATCCCGGGCTGTCCGATTGTTCTTTATGTTTTGGGCGATATAACAGCAGAAGATAGAACAGCTATCGGTATTGTGGGTTCCCGCCGTGCCTCGTTTTATGGCTTAAGCAATGCCGAAAGATTTGCCGCTGAATTAAGCGCTGAGAGAATAACTATCGTTTCGGGAATGGCCCGGGGGGTAGATACCTATGCCCATCGTGGCGCATTAAAAGCAGGCGGCCGCTCCATCGCGGTAATGGGAAGCGGTTTTAGCCGCATCTATCCTCCTGAAAATGAAGATTTAGCTAAACAGATTTCTTTATCCGGGGCGGTTATTTCGGAATTTTCCATGGATACGGCTCCCTTGCCGTCTAATTTTCCAAGGCGCAACCGTTTAATTAGCGGCTTAAGTTTAGGCATTCTAATTACCGAGGCCGCAAGAAACAGCGGGGCATTAATTACCGCTGATTTTGCTTTGGAGCAGGGCAGGGAAGTTTTTGCTTTACCGGGCAGGATAGATTCAAGCGGATCCGTAGGCACAAATGCCCTGCTTAAGCAGGGCGCTAAGCTAGTTACCTGTTGCCAGGATATATTAGAGGAGCTGAATTTAAATCAATCCGTGACAGAAAAACAGGATGATGATTTAGTAAATTATAATAAGGTTTGCGGGCAAGATGAAGACAGGCTTTATAATTGCATAGGGAACCAGGCAATCGCGATTGACGAGTTGATTGAGAAGGCTTCTTTACCCAGCAACCGGGTATTTAGTTTAATTTTAAAACTGCAATTTAGAAAATTAATTAAGGAATTGCCCGGGAAACAGTTTGTGAGGAATTAGATGAGTAAAAATTTAGTAATTGTCGAATCGCCAACCAAAGCCAGGACTATCGGCAAGATTTTAGGCAAAGATTTTACCGTGGTTTCATCCATGGGCCATATTATCGATTTGCCCGCAAAGAAATTAGGCGTAGATGTAGAAAATAATTTTAAACCGGAGTACGTGGTTATTCCGATTAAGAAGAAATTATTGGCGCAGTTAAAAAAAGAAGCCAAAGGAAAAGAAAATATATATATCGCTACCGATCCTGACCGTGAAGGCGAGGCGATCGGCTGGCAGATAAAAGAAAAGCTTTTTAAGGCTAAAGAAGTCTTGCGTGTTAGCTTCCATGAAATTACCCCGCATGCCGTTGGCGAGGCTTTTAAAAGCGCCCGTAACTTCGATCTTAATATGATTGAAGCGCAGGTCGGCCGACGTATCCTTGACCGTATCGTAGGGTATTTTTTAAGCCCTTTATTATGGAAAAAACTTGCTCGGGGCTTAAGTGCAGGCCGCGTGCAATCCGTGGGGTTAAGGCTTATCGTGGAGAGGGAGCGCCTTATTCAAAAATTTGTTGCCAGCGAGTATTGGGAGATTGTGGCTGAATTATTCAAGCCTAAAGTTTCCGGGGAGAGTGCATTTACCGCAAAGCTTGATAAAATTGACGGTAAAGAAGCAAAGATTATATCCGAGATAGATGCGCAGAGTATCTGTGATAACCTAAAAAATAAAGAGTTTAAGGTTCTGGAGGTTAGAAAAACCCAAAAAAAGCGTTATGCCCCGGCGCCGTTTATTACAAGCACTATGCAGCAGGAGGCGTTTAATAAGCTTAGGTTTAACGCTTCAAAAACTATGTTGATCGCGCAGCAGCTTTATGAAGGAATAAATATCGGGGAGGATAATCCCGTAGGTTTGATTACTTATATGCGTACGGATTCTCCGAATGTCGCCCCTGAGGCAATAGCGGAGGTGCGTGAATATATCGGAAGGAGTTTTGGTAAAGAATCCCTTCCGGAGAAGCCGAATATTTTTAAGGCGAAAAAATCCGCTCAGGAAGCACATGAGGCGGTCCGTCCAAGCTATATAGGGCGGGCCCCTGAAAGCCTGAAAGATTTTCTCGATCATGACCAGTTGCGGCTTTATGATCTTATCTATAGCCGTTTTTTAGCCAGCCAGATGAAGCCGGCCGAATATTTAGCTACGGCTGTTTATATTATAGCGGATAAATATTTATTTGTAGCTAACGGAAGCCATTTAATTTTTGAGGGCTTCCTTGCTGCTTATGCTAAGGATGAAGAGGAGGAAGAAGAAGAAAAATCAAAAGAAAAGAATGTTATTCCTCCGCTTGAGGCAGGGGAGGTTCTGGGGTTGGTCTCTCTTACTCCGTCTCAGCATTTCACTAAGCCGCCGCCGAGGTATTCGGACAGTTCTTTAATTAAGGCACTGGAAGAAGAAGGTATCGGGCGTCCTTCAACTTACGCCCCGATTATCTATACGATTATCATGCGCGATTATGTGCGTAGGATAAAAGGTTACCTTTATCCTACGGAGTTAGGGTTTAAGGTTAATGATATGCTGGTTGAATATTTCCCTAAGATCCTTGATTTTAAATTTACCGCACTTATGGAAGAGGAGCTGGATGAGATTGAAGAGGGTTCACTTAGCCGCCAAAAGGTTTTGGATGATTTTTATGCTCCGTTTAAGCAAAGTTTGGATTTTGCGCAGGCGAATATTGTTAAAGAAGTTATAACTACGGACCAGGTTTGTGAGAAATGCGGCAAGCCGATGATTGTTAAATGGGGCAGGCGCGGTAAATTTTTAAGTTGTTCAGGTTTCCCGGAGTGCAAGAACTCTAAATCGATCACCTCGGGGGTTAGGTGTCCTATTGATAATTGCGGGGGTGAATTGATCGAGCGGCATTCAAGACGCGGGGTATTTTTTGGCTGTTCTAATTTCCCTAAGTGCACATTTACCTCGCGTACTCTACCCGAGGATAAAGAGGAAAAGGATAGCTCATAAATATATATGGAAAAATATGTTGAGAAGTTCGTTCGCTATATGGAAATTGAAAAAAACTATTCCCCTTATACCATTGCAAATTATAAAATAGATCTTGAGGGGTTTAATAAATTTATCTCAGGTACCGAGCTTGAAAAAATCGATTATTTGATGTTAAGAAAGTATTTGGCCGTCCTAAAAGAAAAAAATTTAGGCAATCGTTCCGTCGGACGCAAACTTTCGGCATTGCGCAGTTTCTTCAGGTTTCTTACACGGGAAGGATATATAAAAACTAATCCCATTTTGATGCTTTCTAGCCCCAAGCTTGAAAAACACCTGCCTTCATTTATGTCCGAGGATGAAGTTTATAAGCTTATTGAATCTGCTTTTGCTAAGAATGAAAAAGATATTTTGGGTCTACGCGACCGGGCGATTTTAGAGTCATTTTATTCAAGCGGCCTGCGTATTTCAGAGTTGGTCGGGTTAAACCTTAATGATATTGATTTTATCAGCGGGATAATTAAGGTTAGAGGAAAAGGCAAGAAGGAAAGAATTGTGCCTATCGGCGAAACGGCACTTAAGGCGATCAAGAAATATTTAGACAAAAGGAAAAAACAGGCAGATGCCGTTTTTTTGAATAATAACAGCAGGCGCATTACCGCCCGCGGAGTGCGTTACGTTTTGGTAAGATATTTAAGCTTAGCCGGGATTAAGCCGGGGGTTTCAGCGCATACCTTCCGTCATTCTTTTGCAACGCACCTGTTAAATCGCGGGGCTGACCTGCGCACGGTGCAGGAGCTCTTGGGCCATGCAAATTTATCTACGACGCAGATTTATACGCATTTAACTACTGAAAAATTAAAAAGTGTTTATGATAATGCGCATCCGCACGCGTGATTTAGCTTTTGGTTTGTAGCTGATAGTTTGTTGGCTGTATTGAACTAATATTTCATAGGCTATTAATCGGTTTTCCTACGAGCTACGAGCTATAGATGGAGAAAGCATGTTTATCGTTTATGATCTGATATTTCTAATTCTTACCATATTTAATTTGCCTCTGTATCTGTTGCGCGGTAAGTTTCATAATGGGTTTAGCCGGAGGCTTGGCTTTTTGCCCGATAATTTAAACCTAGAAAGGCCGATCTGGGTACATGCCGTAAGCGTAGGTGAGGCTGTTGCTATAAAAGGACTAGTTGCCGGTTTAAGGGAGACTTACCCGCAGAAAAAAATAGTTATCTCTACTGTAACATCCACAGGGAATAAAATCGCCAATACTCTGGCAAAGGAAGGAGATTTTTTGACTTATTTGCCGCTTGATTTCAGTTTTATTGTTGGAGGAGTGCTTAAAAGGATTAAACCCTGCATGTTTATTATAGCCGAAACAGAGATTTGGCCAAATTTGATCAGCTGTCTTTACAGGCAGAATATTCCGATAATTACAGTTAACGGCAGGATTTCAGATGGTTCTTACAAGGGGTATCGTGCGATTAAATTTTTTATCAGGCCGATCTTAAGAAAGGTTACGCAATTTTGCGTGCAAACAGACACCGATTTTATGCGTTTACGAGATTTAGGGGTAGATAAAGATAGGGTCTTAGTTACAGGCAACGTAAAATTTGATATTAATCCGGAGAATGTTTTGCCGGAGTTTGCCTTAAGTTACCGGCAAAAGCTTTGGCTCACCGCGGAGGACAAGCTGTTAGTTTGCGGAAGCACGCACCCGAAGGAGGAAGAAATAATTTTTGAGGCCTATAAGAAGCTTCTAGTTGTTTTACCTAAGCTTAAGCTTCTTATCGCTCCGCGCCATCCGGAGAGGAGCCGGGATATCGGAAATTTAGCGTCCCGCTGCGGTTTTATGCCGATTTTTATTTCAAGCGTACCCAAAGCGTGCCCTACTTGTGTCAATAGGCCCGTGTTTATACTTGATGTAATTGGGGAATTATTTAATTATTATTCTGCCGCAGATATTGTTTTTATAGGCGGCAGCCTTGTTAAAAAAGGCGGCCACAATATTCTTGAACCGGCCAGTATTAAAAAACCGGTGATCTTCGGGCCGCACATGTTTAATTTTCGCCAGATCAGTAAATTATTCCTGAGAAATAATGCCGCTATTATGGTTTACAATAGCAAAGGGCTGACCGGTAAAATAAAAGAAATACTTAAATCCGATGCTATGGCTAAAGAATTAGTTGATCGAGCTTATGATTTGATCAAAAAGAATAGAGGCGCAACGCAGAAAAATATCCAAGCCATAAGTAAGACAAACTTAAACTAAAGAGGTGTAATTATGGCAAATGAATTTTATTTGACACAGGAAGGTTATGAAAAATTGGTCAATGAGCTTGAAAACCTAAAAACAGTTAAACGCCGCCAGCTTTCCAAAGCCGTAGGAGAGGCACGAGCGCACGGGGACATCAGCGAAAATGCCGAATATGATGCTGCTAAAGATGCTCAAGCTCACAATGAAAAGCAGATTAGGGAGCTGGAAGATAAACTGGCTGGAGCGCGCATACTGGATAAGAATATGCCCACTGATGAAGTTTTGATCGGGGCAACGGTCAAATTAAAAGATATGGATACCGATGAAGAGTTGGAATATACTTTAGTTTCGGAATTAGAGTCAGACTATGAACAAGGCAAGATTTCGGTAACTTCTCCGGTCGGGCAGGGTTTATTGGGGCATAAGGAGAATGAGATTGCCCAAATAAAAATACCCGCAGGCACGTTGAAATATAAGATAATTAAGATATCGCGTTAAATTAAAATGCAGGAGAAGATCGGGCATTTAAAAGTAGATATTTTTAAGATTAAAAACAGGGCTGGGTTTGCGGCTGTTTGTTTTGAACATCTTACTGAAGGCAAAACTCCTAAAGAAGCATATGACCGTATGGTCAAGGCTATTCGTAGGAGTATCCGCAAACAGAAAGGTTAAGCTATGGTGCTAAAAGACTGGTTATTGCTTTCCCGTATTCCTTTTCTTACTGTTATGGTCTTACCCTATATTTTGGGTGCTTTGCTTGCCAACCGGATCTCGGGGAATTTTAATTTACCGGTGTTCCTGTTCGGGCTGTGGGGGGCCGTGTTGGTACAATTAGTTTCGCATTATAGCGGAGAAGTCTATGATATCGCAGAAGACCGCCTAAGTATAACCCTGGAAAAGAATTTTTTTTCCGGAGGAAGCCAGGTGGTAGTAGAAAACCGTATTCCGCAAAGGAACGTAAAGATTTTAATCGGTTCGGTTGTCTTGTTGGCTTTGGCTATAGGATGTATGTTGCAATTCTATTTTAAAACCGGAAAATGGACCTTACTATTGGGGATCTCCGGAATAATCTGTGGACTTTTTTATTCCAAACCGCCTTTACGCTGGGTGGCCAGGGGGTGGGGCGAGCTTCTTATAGCTTATGCTTTCGGTTGGCTGGCTGTAAATGTGGGATTTTATATACAAACTGCGCATTTTGATATTTTTGCTACGCTGGTTTCTCTGCCTATTAGCTGTGCTGTGGTAAATATAATATTAATCAATGAGTATCCGGATTACCCGGCGGATAAACTTACCGCTAAGGAAAATTTATTGGTGCGTATAGGTAAAGAAAAAGGCGCCCTTCTTTATGCGGTGCTTGTTATGTTTACGGCTGTTACATTCTCATTGGTAGTAATCAATGGACTGCATCTTATCAGCGCAGTGATTTATCTGCCGGTATTAGTTATTTCGGTAATCTTAGCCGGCAGGATGCTTAAGGGCGTATATAACGATAGGTGTAGATTAGAAAAGATGTGCATGATGACCATTTTAGTAAGCCTGGGGACATCTTTAAGTTGTATATTAGGGGTATTAATGAAGTAAATATGAATAGTTTCGCAGAATAAATCGGAGTCTTTATATATGTTAGGAATAAAAATTAGGCAAACAGGCAGTATTGTTATTTTAGATTTGAGCGGCCGCATAGATGTGGATTCGGCTAATTTGGTGGAGGTAGTCGGCCAATGTGTGCGCGACGGATATGCGGATATCCTTTGCAATTTCGAGGATATCGATCAAATAGATTATATGGGTATTTCAGTGGTTGCCATTGCTTACAAAGAGGTGGTTAACCATCAGGGCAGGATGAAGTTTACTTGTATCCCTGCCCAGCTTAGAGCTACGTTGTCAGTTTCCGGGATGGATAGGGTGATCGAGATTTATGCTTCCGAGGACCAAGCGTTAAATAGCTTTAAAGAGGATAAAATTATTGAGAATATTAAAAAGATGCAGCTGCGCCGCAGGTTTAAACGCCTGCCCATTGATTTAAAGATTGAGTTAAAATCCGAAAGACAAGACCCTCCGGTATGCCTAAAAGTTGATATAATTAATTTGAGCGCCGTAGGCGCTTTTATATTCGGTTGCAATAAATTTAAGCTTGGAGACGAAGTAGTCCTCAAGATGAAGCTTGCGCCAAGGCAGGAGGAGCTCCTGCTTGCCGCACGCGTAGTCTGGATCCCGGATAAAGCGGTCCAGCCACATGAATATCCGGGGATCGGGGTGGAGTTCTCTAATATATCTACGGATAACCAGCAGAAATTAATTGAATTTATCGAACGCAATCTTTCCTTTATGTCCTCCGATTAGCACCTATGGGCTTCATTGCTCGAAATTGTATAGACAAAAGTCTATAACTGTGTCAATAATTTAAGTTTTTATCAATAAAATGGTTTCTGCGGTTTAAGGCCTTCGAACTAAGAGTTAAGAGGCTAGGCAGGTTTGATCGGCTTTCAGAAATCCATATCCTGTTGCCGCTCTTGCGTTTTTAGTCTTAAAATCATTTGCCCAGAGAGTTCTTGTGTGATATTATATGTCATTAAAGTGCACACATTTTAAAAAGGAGAGTCCAGATGGACTGGAAGATTATTGCCGCTACCTTTGGGGCGGTATTTTTTGCGGAATTGGCGGATAAAACGCAGATGGTAGGGATTGGTTTGGCTGCTAAAACCGGTAAGCCCTTATCTGTCTGGATAGGTTCGGTCGGTGCTTATATAGTTGTTACGATAATTTCGGTTTTTCTGGGGTCGCTGGCGGCAAAATTTATTAGGCCGGAATTGATCCGCTACATCGGAGCTTCTTTGTTCATTTTAATCGGGGCCTTAATGTTGATTAAGGCAATCTAGGTGAAAACTTATGTTTGTACCGAAGGGGTATCTCTATAATGTGGTTACCGGTAAGTCCATGGGACCGGTATCTTCATTTTTAAGGACAATTTTGTTTTTATTTTCTCTTGTTTACGGGTTGGCTGTGATTATTTTAGCAGGTTTTTACAGGTTAAGGCCATCCAAACTTGCCGCAAAGGTAATCAGCGTAGGCAATATCACTTTAGGCGGTTCAGGCAAGACTACTTTTGTAGAATACCTTGCCAATAGGCTTAATTTAGAAGGAAAGAAGGTTGCGATATTGAGCCGCGGCTATAAAAGAAATTTAAAAGGCCGAGGCATAAGTTACATTGGCGATGAGCCGGCGATGTTAGAAAGGAAATTACCTTTTGCCCGCGTAGTAGTTAATAAAAACAGGCTGGAATCAGCGTCTCATGCAATCAAGGATTATGCGGTAGACACATTGATACTTGATGACGGTATGCAGCAGTGGCGGATATTTAAAGATTTAGAGATTATAACTATTGACGCAGGAGATCCTTTTGGTAATTACCGCATGCTTCCAGCCGGTTTTTTGAGGGAGCCGTTAGGGGCGTTGAGGCGCTCAGATGTTTTTGTCTTGACTCAATGCGATCCTAAGCAGGACACAAAATGTTTAGTCGCTAAATTACGATATATAAATCCACGGGCCCTGATTATTGAGTCAATTCATCAGCCGGAGTGGTTTAGCGATATAGACAATCCGCAGCGGATATTAAGCGTGGATTCTTTTAAAGGCAGGCCCGTTATGATATTTTCCGGTATCGGCAATCCTAAAGGATTCGAAAATACAATTCTTAGTTTAGGGATTAATATCGCCTGTTCAATAAAGTTTGCCGATCACCATGATTATACGCATGATGATATTTATAAGATTGCCGAGGAGGCTAAAGAAAAGAACCTGGAAACAATAATTACCACAGAGAAAGATGCCGTTAAGATCAGGGAGTTGGGAGTTAAGGGTGTTAGTATTTGGGTTTTGAATATAAAATTGAAACTAATTACAAATGAAACAGAATTTGTTCGCAGACTACTTAAGCTGTATTCTTTTTAGGTCGGTAAGCTTCTTTACCTCTTTCCTGCCTTTAAACCTTAGCCTTTTCTTCGGGCGCAGGCTTGGCGAGCTTATCTATCTATTCGATAAGAAGCATCGGCTTATTGCTTATGCAAATATCAGGCATGCTTTTAAGAAAGAGCTTAATTACCGTAAATGCAAAGAAATTACGCGCCTTGCATATCGGGCATTTGGGCAAAACCTCATCGAGATTTCTTTTGTCGGAAGAATAAATAAACAGTATCTTAAAAAATATATAGATATTAAAAATAAGGAAAGTATCGATGCCGCCTTTAAGCGGGGCAAAGGAGTAATTTTTTTGGCTGTGCATGAGGGAAATTGGGAGCTTTCTAATATTATCTGCGCAAACTTAGGTTTTCCGTTTACTCTCTTTGTGCGTGATCAGGCATTTGTTAAGTTAAATGCCTTGCTTAATTCTTATCGGCTTAAGAATGGAGCAAAAATTATTCATAAAAAGGCCGGAGTGCGCCAGTTAATTGAAGTGCTTAAAAGCAATCAGGCAATCGGCCTGACCGCGGATCAGGGCGGTAGAGGCGGCCAGATTGTGAAATTCTTCGGCAAAGAGGCTTCGATGTCTACGGGCGCAGTTAAGCTGGCATTAAAATATGATTGTTCAATTATCCCTGTTTTTTATACGCGCATTAAGGGCCCGTATACCTCGGTTATTCTGGACCGGGTTTACACGGTTTCAAGGAGCGTTCGCCCCGAAAACGATGTAAAAGAAAATTTGCAGAGGTTAATGAATATCTTTGAAAATTATATCCGAAGGTACCCGCATGAATACCTTTGGACCTATAAGATATGGAAGTATGGCAAAGAAAGAGATATCCTGATTCTTTCTGATGGTTCAACCGGACACCTGCGCCAGTCTGAAGGGGCAGTGCAGTTGATTAATCAAGTCCTAACTAAGCGTCAGATAAAAGCCAGCCTGTTTATCAAAGAAGTAAAGTTTCGCCCTGGTTTATCTAAATTTATATTTAATTTATTCGGCTGCGGCATAAATGGTTTGCGTAATGCTTTGACCGATAAAAGCTGGCATGACCTGATGAGTTTAAAACCCGATATTATTGTTTCCGCGGGCACCTCAATAAGCAAATTGTGCTATTTTTTGGCTAAAGAGAACCAGGCAAAATCTATTTGCCTGATGCGGCCGGCTAATTGCAGTATAAAGAAATTCAATTTGGCGATTATTCCGGAGCATGACCGCCCGGTTAAAAGAAAGAACGTAGTGGCAACCGAAGGTGCGCTCAATTTAATAAGTTCGGAGTATTTGGCTCAGAGATCCAGGGGGCTGGAGCAGTCCGGGCTGATTAAGGGCCCGGTGTTTAACCCTTGTATCGGAGTATTAATAGGGGGCAATAGCAAGAGTTTTTTTATAAGCCCAAAAACGATAGCTGAGCTATGCGGACAAATTAAGAAAGCAGCTGAGCTGTTAAATGCCGGTATTTTTATTTCTACTTCCCGCCGGACAAGCCTTGAAATTGAGGAGCAGATCAAGAATGAATTTATTAATTATCCGCGTTCTAAGCTATTGGTCATTGCTAACCAGAATAACCATCCGGATGCCGTCGGAGGCATATTGGGGTTAAGTGATATAATAATCAGTTCGCCGGAAAGTATTTCAATGATCTCTGAGGCTACAAAAGCGGGAAAATATGTTTTAGTGTTTGATGAAAACGGGCTTAGTAAAAGGCACCGCTTTTTTTTAAAGAATTATCAAAACAAGGGGTATATATATTTAAAACAGGCTGATGAATTAGCCGATAGTATTAACTGGCTTTGGCAAAAAAGACCTAAAGTTAATTTCCCAAAAGATAATTTAAAAGTTATTGAGGCGTTAGATAAAATATTATGAAAATATTACAGGTAGTTCCCGAACTTAATGTCGGAGGGGTTGAGACCGGAACTGTGGACCTTGCCAAATACTTGGTTCGCCTAGGGCATAAATCAGTGGTTGTTTCTGCCGGCGGCTCATTGGTAAAAGATTTAGAATCCGCAGGTTCTAAGCATTATATGCTGGCTGTAAACAAAAAGTCTATTATTTCCATGTTTAAGCTAGTCCCTGTGTTGGCTAAGATAATCAAAGATGAAGAGATTGATATTGTTCATGCCCGCTCAAGGGTGCCTGCATGGATTGCTTATTTTGCCTGCCGCTCAACCAGTGCGGTATTTATTACTACCTGCCACGGTTATTATAAAAAACATATTTTTAGCTCGCCGATGGGATGGGCTAAAAGAGTAATTGTCTTAAGCAACGTTATCGCCCGGCATATGATTGAGGATTTTGCGGTTCCGCATGACCGGATCAGGCTTGTCCCGCGCAGCGTTGACTTAGAAAGATTTAAGTATCTCTGCCCCAAAGAAAAAAGAAAAGAAACTTTTAATGTGGGGATTATCGGCAGGATAACTCCTTTAAAAGGGCACTTGCATTTTATTAAAGCTATGGCGCGTGTCTCAAGGGCTGTGCCGCGCTTAAAGATTTGGATTGTGGGAGATGCGCCTCTTTCAAAGGAGGCATATAAAGAAGAGCTGCAGGTTTTGGTGCGCCGTTTGGGAATCTGGCATTGTACGGAATTTCTTGGTACACAGAGGGATATCCCCGGGATACTGGCGCATTTGGACCTGGTAGTTTTAGCGACGACAACTCATGAGGCATTTGGCAGAGTGATTGTTGAAGCTCAGGCCGCAGGTGTTCCGGTAGTAGCTACCAAGGTCGGAGGGGTAATAGATATTATCGAAGACGGTAAGAATGGCCTTCTTGTGCCTCCGGCAGACCATAAAAGCATGGCTGATGCAATACTGCGTATATTTAATGATTTGCAGTTAGCGCAAGAATTGGCCCAGCATGCTTACGCTAAGGTTAAAGAAAAATATAATGTTGAGTTGATGGTCAAAAATACCCTGGATGTTTACCGTGATGCCTTAAGCAATTTTAAGGTCCTTGTAATAAAGCTTAGTTCTTTAGGGGATATAATTCTGAGTACGGCTGCATTAAGGGCGATTCGTGAAAAATTCATGCGGAATAATTTTAAGATAAGTTTTTTAATCGGAGAAGAATATAAGGACATTCTATTAAGGAGCCCATATATTGATGAGTTGTTGGTTTGCGAACTAAAAAATAAAGACAAGGGCCTGGCGGGTTTATGGAGCATTGGCAATATATTACGGAAGAAAAATTTCGATATAGTTATAGATCTGCAAAATAACCGCGCAAGCCATATATTATCTTATTTGAGCGGATCTATTAACCGTTACGGTTATGATAATAAGAAATTTTCATTTTTGCTTAATCACGTTATCAAAGATGAAAAACCCCTGGTTGATCCAGTGACGCATCAGTTTAGAATCCTAAAGATGCTTGGTATTGACCTTTTAGATAACCGCCTTGAGCTTTGGCCTTTTGCCGAGGACATAAAGGCAGTGGATGAGCTTTTGAATGCCCAGTGGTTGAGCCAGATACAGAAAATAGTCGGGATTAATATTAGCGCGTCCAAAAGATGGAGCACTAAAACCTGGCCTTTAGAATATTTGATTTCTTTATGCGAAGAGCTTGGGTTAAAAGATATCCGCGTGGTAATAACCGGGACAGAAGAAGATGTTCCTTTTGCAAATATACTCGTTAACTCTCTAAAAAATACCAAGATTATTAATGCCTGCGGCAAAACAAGCATCAATGAGCTGGCTGTGTTGATTAAGAAATGCAATGTCTTTATCTCCGCGGATTCTTCGCCTCTGCATATTGCATCCGCTGTGGGTACTCCTTTCATCGCCTTATTCGGGCCAACGGACCACCGCCGGCATCTGCCTCCCGGTAAAAACCATATTGTGATCAATAAAGATTTAAATTGCAGTCCTTGCTATAAAACTAAATGCCGTTCTAAACGTTGTATGGAACAAATCAGCCCGGCGGAAGTGCTTGCGGCGGTTGAAAAAATGCTAAAATGAATCCCGCACCTTGTTTACTCAGCTATTTAGGTGTGGGTGTAAAATTAATTAGTAAATATTAGGTGAGGGTGCGGATGAATATACTGCTTATTACCAATCATCTTAATGTCGGCGGAATTTCCAGTTATTTATTTACTTTGGCCTCCGGCTTAAAAGAAAAAGGCCATAATATTTATCTGGCTTCAAGCGGCGGAGAATTGGCAGATAAGTTTACCGAGTCCGGGATAAGCCATATCAAGGTTGCGCTAAATACGAAAAAAGAAATCAGCCCGAAAATTATCTCCAGTTTTTTTGTATTAAATAAAGCGTTAAAAGCTAATAATATTGATTTGGTCCATTCTAATAGCCGCACTACCCAGGTTTTGGGCAATTTATTAAGCCGTGCCGCTAATATCCCCCATGTTTTTACATGCCACGGTTTTTTCAAGCCGAAATTATCGCGCAGGCTTTTTCCTTGTTGGGGGGAGTATATAGTTGCTATAAGCCAGGAGGTAAAGGAGCATTTGATCTCTGATTTTAAGCTTAATGAGGCAAAAATATGCGTAATAAATAACGGAATTGATATAAAGAATTTCGGCGATTTCTCCCAAAGGGATAATATGCGTAAGAATCTTGGGGTAAAAGATGAGCCTTTGGTCGGTATTATTGCCCGGCTTTCAGATGTAAAGGGCCATGTCTATCTTATTCGGGCGGTGCATAGGGTCATAAAAACTTTTTCTTCCATAAAATTGCTTATTGTTGGAGATGGCAAAACCAGGGAGGCTTTGGTTAAAGAAACCGAGGAGCTGGGTATTAAGGGTTATGTTTTATTTCTACCAAAGGCAGGCCGGACTGAGGATCTTCTTTCGGCAATGGATATTTTTGTAATGCCCTCACTGCAGGAAGGTTTAGGTCTTGCGCTTATGGAAGCAATGGCGCAGGGCTTGGCCGTGGTAGGCTCGAAGGTAGGAGGAATAAAAACTTTAATTCAGGATAAAATTAACGGGTTACTTGTTAATCCTGCTGATTCTCAAGGCTTGGCCGACGCGATTATTGCGCTGCTTAGAGACGGGCAGCTGCGCCGTAGTATGGGAATAAACGCGCGTAAATTCATTTCAGGGTATTTTGCAAAAGAAGATATGGTTGATAAAACAGAGAGGATCTATAATAAATGTCTAGGGCGAAGGTGCCAATAAATGGTTAAAGAGCTTACTGCTAAACATATACTTATTTTTAATGTCAACTGGCTGGGAGATGTTTTATTTTCTACTGCAACCATAAGGAATATCCGCAGGAATTATCCGGATAGCTACATTGCTTGTGTTATCCCCAGCCGCTGCTATCCGATATTAAAAGGCAATCCCTATTTGGATGAAGTAATTATTTTTGACGAAAAAGACAGGCATAAAGGTGTGCTTGCCAAGATGAATTTTGTAAGCATGCTTAAAGCAAAGCAGTTTGATACCGTTTTTTTATTGCATCGTTCATTTAGCAGGGCATTGATCTGCCGCCTGGCGGGTATCAGTGAGAGAATCGGCCATGTTACCAAAAAGCGGGCATTCCTCCTGACTAAAAAAATCGTTCCCCCCAAGAAGGATTCCCTGCATCGTATAGATTATTATCTGGATATAATTGAGAAAGCGGGGTTGCGCGTTGAAGACAGGTATATGGATTTCATTTATGACCATGCAGATGAGGAGACCGTTGAGAAATTCTTCGCCAAGAATTCCGTTCTTAAGGGTGATTTTGTAGTGGCGCTTAATCCGGGAGGAAATTGGCTGCCTAAGCGCTGGCCCAAGGATTATTGGGCTGCGCTTGGCGACAAATTAATCAGCGGTTTAAATGCCAAGGTTATTATAACCGGCAGCTCTGCTGATGTAGTATTAGTAAATCAGATTAAAGGCTTAATGAAAAAGCCTCCGCTGGTTGCCTCTGGGGCATTCAATATAAAACAATTAGGTGCCTTAGCCAGCAAAGTGGATCTGTTTATTACCGCTGATACCGGGCCATTGCATATTGCAGCTAGTGTTCGGGCAAAGAAAATAATTGCCATTTTCGGGCCGACAGCTAAAGAAATTACCGGGCCGTATCCAGATAACAACGCAGTTGTTTTACAAAAAGATGTGGGTTGTTTGATACCCTGTTATAAGGTAAGCTGCAAAGATAACCGCTGCATGAAGGCGGTAACTCCGGAAGAAGTTTTTGCCCATGCAGAGAAGAAAGCCAAATTATGAAAATCCTCTTTATAACTTTAAGCAATATCGGTGATTGTATTTTAACCCTGCCGGTTTTAGACGCCTTGCGTTCTAGATACCCCGATGCAAAAATTACCTGCCTTGTACCTATGCGCCCGAAGGAAATTTTTGTTAACAATCCGGCAGTTGATAAAGTGGTTATTTTTGACAAGCATATTAAATTAATGGATAAAGCCAGGTTATTTCTTGCTTTAAGCAGGGAAAATTTTGATATAGTCATTGATTTGCGAAATAGTTTCTTTGGGGCATTCCTGTCGGCTAAGAAAAGAAGTTCGCCTTTACGTATTATCCCCTCAAAAATAAAACATAGTAAAAACAGGCATTTATTCTGGGCTGGATTTTCCGGCGCGTTAATAGATAGCAAGATGCGTAAATCATTATTTATTAGGCAAGATGATTTTAAATACGTCGAAGACATTCTAAGCGAGCACAATTTATTTGATAACAATAGATTAATACTTGTTGCCCCCGGCGCAAGGAGCCAGCTTAAATGCTGGGATAAACAAAATTTTGCCCGCCTTTGCCGCCTTTTCATTAACGAAGGCTGGAAGATAGTTTTGGTGGGGGATAATAACGATCAATCTATATGCGCATATGTGCAACAAGAGCTTCCTTCGGCCATTAATCTTTGCGCAAAAACATCAATAAGCCAGCTGGCCGCCTTATTGAAGAAAGCAAAGCTTTTGATTACCAATGACAGCGCGGTAATGCATTTAGCCAGCTATTTAAATATACCGGTTGCTGCGATATTCGGCCCAACAAATGAAGCAAAATACGGTCCTTGGTCAGAAAAGTGCGTGGTTATTAAAAAGGATATTATCTGCCGCCCATGCGAAAAAGCGCTGTGCCGCTTCGGGACACTTGCCTGTTTATCGAGCATAAAACCGGAAGACATTTTTAATCAGGTAAAATCTTTGCTTACTAATGAGCTAAATTCGGGCTCTCAAGATAGCCATAGGCAGCTGCGCAGGATACTTATTTCGCGAACTGACCGTATTGGGGATGTGCTTTTGTCAACCCCGGTTATTAAGGCGTTAAGGGATAAATTCCCGCAGGCATATATTTCTATGATGGTTTCGCCAATTGCCAGAGACATTGTTGATGGCAACCCTTATCTAGATGAAGTTATTATTTACGATAAAGACGGCAAGCATAAAAGTTGGCTGCGCACATTAAAATTTTCCAGCAGGTTAAAGAAGAAGAAATTTGATTTGGCTGTTATTTTGCATCCGACTAACCGCGTACACCTGTTAGTATTCTTGGCGGGTATCCCCGTTCGCCTGGGCTATAACCGTAAATTTGGTTTCTTAAATAACCGCAGGGTACTCCATGCAAAACAGGAGGGTTTAAAGCACGAAGCGGAATATAATCTCGATTTGCTTAAAGGTTTGGGTATAACCGCTTCTTGCGGCGATTTATTTATGCCGCTAAAAGCCGAATCAGAGCTATATGTCGATGAGATTTTTAGAAAAGAAGGGATTTCAAAGAATGATAAGATATTGGCAATTAATCCCGGGGCCAGCTGTCCATCAAAACTTTGGCCTGTGGAGCGTTTTGCGCAGGTAGCTGAAAAAATATCCGCTTTGTATGGTTTTAAGATTTTGATTCTATCTGGGCCCAAAGAAATGTCTTTAGCAAATAAAATAACGCTGCATCATGGGATTAAAGGTAAGGTGGTTAATTTGGCAGGAAAGACTTCTTTAAGCCAGACAGCGAGCATTATCAAAAGATGTGTTTTGTTTATATCCAATGATTCCGGACCGGTGCACATTGCTTCTGCGTTAGGTACGCCGGTTATTTCGATTTTCGGGCGTAATCAGCCGGGCTTAAGCGTGCGGCGCTGGGGGCCGTTGGGTAAATGTGATAAGTATCTTCATAAGGACCTAGGTTGTATCCGCTGCCTTGCGCATAATTGCAAAAAAGAGTTTGCCTGTCTTAAGGCGATAAGCGTAGAGGATGTGGTTTCCGTTGCTGAATTAATATTAAATGCCAAGGATCGGGTTTAGTTTTTAGTTCATGGCGCTTAGGTCGTAGAAAACCTAGTGTTTATTAAGCTTGAATTATTATTTAATATACGGTTTTCTAAGAGCCAATACCCAAAAGCTAAAAGCTAAAAGCTAAGAGCTAAGAGCTAAAAAGCTTATTTCTGAGAATAAATAGATTTGCTTTAAGAGAGAAATGTGCTAAAATTATTACCTCCTTATGATAAAAATGAATAAGATAAAGACATATTCGGTCAATAGCCGTAAGAGCAAGGTGAATGCGAAGGATTTTGCGCTTAGGCCTGTTAAGGCTAAGAGCTTTAGCAACTTCTTTGATTCTTTACCCAATATCTTAAAAGCCAAGGATTTACGGGCGGTTTCTTCTGACATTGTTTCGGCGCGTAAGAAGAGTAAAGGAGTCATTTTTATGTCTGGAGCCCATGTTATTAAATGCGGGCTTAATCCGGTTTTGATTGAGTTGATTAAAAGAAAGATAATTACCTGCATATGTTTAAACGGTGCAGGTATTATTCATGATTTTGAGATTGCCTTCCAGGGGAAAACCTCTGAAGATGTCGCCGAGAACCTTAAAACCGGAAAGTTTGGTATGGCTAAGGAGACAGCAGATTTCTTAAACTGTGCCGCAAAAGATGGGGTTAAGAAGGGTTTCGGGCTAGGTTATGCGGTAGCCAGTGCAATAGCGACAACGGATTTAGCAAATAAAGATCTAAGTTTGCTTTATAACGCCTATAAACATAAGGTACCGGTTTGCGTTTTTGTGGGAATCGGCACGGATATAATCCATCAACATCCGTCTTTTGACGCACCCCTTACCGCGCAGGGCTCATTAAGGGATTTTCATATTCTCGTCGATAATATTTGTTCGCTGAACCATGGAGGGGTGGTGTTGAATTTTGGTTCGGCGGTATTGCTGCCGGAGGTATTTTTAAAAGCGCTTAACCTTGCGCGTAATATGGGAAATGGTGTCCGTAATTTTACCGCGGCAAATTTCGATATGATTTATCAATATCGATCCAGCCAGAATGTGGTAAACCGGCCTACGCTCTCCGGTGGTAACGGTTATTATATTATCGGCCATCATGAAATAATGCTTCCGCTTTTAGCGCAAAGCGTAATTGAAAAAATATGAAGAATTTGAAGGGTATTATAAAAAAATTTAAGCAGGTTAAAATTCTGGTTGTAGGAGACCTAATCCTTGATGAATATATCCGAGGATCTGTGGAGAGGATCTCTCCTGAGGCTCCGGTGCCTGTACTTTGGGCGGATCGGCGCGAATATGTTCCCGGAGGCACGGCTAATGTTGCGAATAATATCAGTTCTCTTAAGGGCACAGTTACTTTGCTCGGGGTAACAGGAGATGACGCTAATTCTAGGATTTTACTTGGTGAGCTTAAAAAAAGAAAAATTAACACCGATAGTATTTTTATCGAAAGAGACAGGCATACGACGGTAAAAACAAGGATTCTTGCCGGTCATCAGCAGGTTGTGAGGGTGGACTGGGAGCATACGCATGATTTAACGGGTGAGGTTAATGCTAAGATCTTAAAATTCATTGAAAAGAACATTGGTTTATATGACGGGATAATTATTGAAGATTACGGCAAGGGCGTGATTAACGTAGCTCTGCTTGAAAAACTTATTGCCTTTTCAAGGAAATATAAGAAAATTATCACGGTTGATCCGAAAGAAGAAAATTTCCGGTATTATCGCGGAGTAACCTCGATTACTCCTAACCGCAAAGAGCTTGAGAATGCAGTAAGAAACCTTAAGATACAGGACACAGCGAACCGTTTTAAAATCAGAACTGATAAATTATTTACGGATAATTCGCTAAATCAGGCCGCTGGGGAAATTTTGGAATATCTCAATTTGGATTCTATCTTGGTTACTTTAGGCGAGCATGGGATGAAATTATTGGAAAATAACGGCCGCCTTACGCATATCCCGACGCAAGCTCAGGAAGTTTTTGACGTTTCAGGCGCAGGAGATACCGTAATCAGTACATTTACTTTGGCTCTTTGTGCCGGCAGCACAAAATTAGAAGCAGCGCATATCGCTAATTTTGCCGCTGGTATTGTTGTAGGTAAGTCCGGGACGGCGGTTACAACATGCGATGAACTTTTGGCGAGGATAAAATAAATGGATGTAATCGGAGTTATACCTGCAAGGTATTCATCAACGAGGTTTTCCGGCAAGGTGCTCGCGGATATTATGGGCAAGCCTATGCTGCAGCACGTTTGGGAGCGCGCGAAGCTATCCCGGATGCTGGATGATTTGATAATTGCCTGCGATAGCGAAATTATCCTTAAAGCAGCGAAAAAATTTGGGGCTAAGGCCGTTATGACATCCAGGGAACATACATGCGGTACAGATAGGATTAGCGAGGTGGTCAATCCTCTGGATGTAAAGGTCATTATTAATATCCAGGGGGATGAGCCGTTGGTCCATCCGATGATGATTGATAGCGTTGCCAGGGCATTGTTGGAAGATACTTCTGTTAATATGGCAACGATTATGAAGAAAATCGAGGATTCGCTGCAGGTATTTGACCCGAATGTAGTAAAGGTGGTGGTAGATAAAAATAATTTTGCCCTGTATTTTTCCCGTGCCCCTATACCGTTTTTGGCGCCGAATGCCGAAGTAGAGCAGGTAACTTATTTTAAACATGTTGGGCTTTACGGGTATACCAAGGATTTCCTTTTTACCTACAAAAACCTGCCTTCTTCTCATTTAGAGAAGACTGAGAAATTAGAGCAGTTGCGTGTTTTATGCGAAGGTTTTAAAATTAAGGTGATTGAAACAACATTCGATACGGTGGGCGTAGATACCCCCCAAGATTTAGAAAAAGTAAAGGAACAATTACAGAAGGGGATAAACTAAATGCATCAGGTTAATCTGGGAAATATAAAATTTGGCGATAAATCGCCTTTAGTTCTTATTGCCGGGCCATGCGTGATTGAATCGGAAAGTTCCTCGCTTGCCGCCGCCAGGCGGATCAAAGAAATTGCGGCAAGGCAGGGCGTACCGTTTATATTTAAATCCAGTTTTGATAAAGCCAACCGTCTTTCTTCCGACTCTTACCGCGGGCCGGGGTTAAAGAAAGGGCTTGCGATTTTAAAGAAGATAAAGCAGCAGGTCAAGGTTCCTATTTTAAGCGATGTACACTGCGTAAAAGATATGCCTGAGGCAGGTAAAGTTTTAGACATTATTCAGATACCGGCATTTCTATGCCGCCAAACAGATATCGTATTGGCAGCAGGCCTAACAGGAAAAGTCGTAAATATTAAAAAGGGCCAGTTTTTGGCTCCTTGGGATATTTTACCGATAATCAAAAAAGTTGAATCTACAGGCAATAGGCGGATATTAATTACCGAAAGAGGAGTATGTTTTGGCTATAATAACCTGGTAACCGATTTTCGCTCCCTGAAAATAATGCGGGATTTCGGCTATCCTGTGATTTATGACGCTACGCATAGCGTGCAGCTTCCCGGGGGCAAAGGCGTTTGTTCCGGAGGGCAAAGTGAATTTGTTCCCGGTTTATCCCGCTCAGCCGTGGCTTTTGGCTGCGATGGTTTATTCCTAGAGGTACATAATGATCCGAAGAATGCACCTTGCGACGGTGCGAATATGATTGATTTCAAAGAGCTAGAAAATCTTCTCAAGCAGGTAAAAAAGATTAGGCAGGTGGTTCGTCCTTAGTTCATAGCTTGCGTTCGTAGGTATCATGGAAAAGTTTTCCTAAGAGCTAAGAGCTAAGAGGAGCATACACAATAACTCCTTGTGTGTAGGAAAAAATAATAAAGAAAAGGTGGAGAATGAATATAGACGTTATTAAGAGGGCAAAAGAAGTTTTTGATATTGAGGCACAGGCAATCAAACTGCTTAAAAAACGTTTAGGCAGGAATTTTGTCAAGGCAATAGAGCTGATTCTTAAATGTAAAGGGAGGGCAGTAGTTAGCGGAATGGGTAAAACCGGAATTATCGCCCAAAAATTATCTGCTACATTGGCTTCTACGGGCACCCCTAGTTTGTTTCTGCATACTGCAGAGGCAATTCACGGAGATTTAGGTAAAGTTACCGCAGAGGATGTTATAATTATTCTTTCTAACAGCGGTTCAACCGAAGAGATGAAGCAGCTGCTGCCTATACTAAAAAAAATAGGTTCGCCAATAATTTCTCTTACCGGAAACTCCAAGTCAATTCTTGCTAAATATAGCGACGTAGTTTTGGATGTTTCGGTCAAGAAAGAAGCTTGTCCGTTAGGGTTGGCCCCTACCGCTTCAACTACTGCTTCTCTTGCTATGGCTGATGCTTTAGCGGTATGCCTGCTTGAGCGCAAAGGTTTTAAAGAAAAAGATTTTGCCTTTTTTCATCCCGGAGGCGCTTTAGGCAGGCGTCTGCTTTTAAGCGTCCAAGACATTATGCGCCGGGGGCAGGCTAATGCGATTGTAAATGAGAATAAGAAAGTATCTGAAGTATTGTTTGCTATTACGCGCGCGCGCGCCGGCTCGGCAATAATCGTAGATAATAGAGGCAAATTAAAAGGGATATTTACTGATGGTGATTTGCGCCGCGGCCTGGCCAGTGATAAAAATTTACCGGGCCGGTTAATTAAAGAGGTAATGACCAAAAATCCAACGGTAGTAGGAAGAGAGATGCTCGCTGCCGAGGCAATGCGCATATTACAGGCGAAGAAAATAGATGAGGTTCCGGTAGTCGATAAGGAGATGCGGCCACTAGGTTTATTGGATGTGCAGGATTTGCTTAAGGCAGGATTAGTCTAAAAAATGGACAATAAAATGGTTAACGAAGAATTAAAGGCGCGATTTAAGAAAATCAAACTGCTTCTTTTGGATGTAGATGGTGTTTTAACCGATGGGCGGATAATTTATGATTCCCGGGGGAGAGATTCTAAGTTTTTTGATGTGCATGATGGTCTGGGGGTTTACGTTTTGCATAAATTCGGAATTAAAACCATCCTTATTACGGCGAAAAGTTCCAAGGCGATAAAACCGCGCGCGCGTGACATGCATGTCGCCGAAGTTTTTGCTGATATTTTTCCGAAAACCTCTGTTTTAGTAAAGATTCTTAAAAAATACAATGTTTCTTGCGATGAAGTTTGTTTTATGGGTGATGACCTTGTGGACCTGGCGTTAATGCGCAAAGTCGGCCTTCCGGTAGCTGTTGCCAACGCATCTAGCCCGATAATTGATGCGGCTCTTTATATAACCCGCCATGCAGGCGGCAGGGGGGCAGTAAGGGAAATTGCGGAGTTAATCCTTAAATCTCAGGAAAAATGGAAAGATGTTTTAGATTTTTATGAAGCATAGAAAAATAGTTTTGATCCTTGTGTTTTTGTTTTCTGCCTGTTTCCCCCTTTTAGCTCAAGAAGAAAAAGAAAAGGCATCCACACAGCAGATTGATGATTTTTCTCTTTCCGGCTTTGGCGATAAGGGAAAGAAATCGTGGGATTTGGCGGGTAAGTCTGCGGATATACGCGATGAAGTGGTTAAGCTTAAAGAAGTAAAAGGCAACCACTATGCAGAGAATGATAATATTAATTTAACCGCTGATAAAGGCGATTTTAATAAAAAAAGCGGAGTGGTGCATTTACAGGATAATGTAGTGATTACTACATCCGGCGGAGCAAAGCTTACCACTGATTCTCTTGATTGGGACCGCAAACAGCAGATAGTAAGCACGCTCGATAAAGTGAATTTAGACCGTGGGGATATGAACCTTACGGGGGTAGGTGCTAAAGGCCAGACCGCGCTGAATCAGGTTGTTTTAGAAAAAGATGTCCGCCTGGATATTGCGCCGGTAGATAAGCAGACGAATAAAAAAGAAAAAATCGCAATTACCTGCGAAGGACCGCTTGATGTGGATTATGAAAAAAATATTGCCATATTTAATAATAATGTTAAAGTAGAAAAATCGGATTTAACAATCTATAGCGACAAGATGAATGTTTATTTTTCTCCTAAAGACCAGAAGGGTAGCGCCGGGAAGGAAACAGGGATTATCTCAAGTTCTATCGATAAAATCGTGGCGCAGGGAAATGTCCGTATAATCCGCGGGGAAAATATTTCTTACAGCCAAGAAGCAGTTTATAGCGCGTTAACCAAAAAAATAACTTTGACCGGCAGGCCGCAGATAGTTATTTACCAGACGGAGAATTTGAATGCAACTTTTGGAAACTAAGGGGTTGGCAAAAACCTATGACGGGCGTGCCGTAGTCAAGGGTGTTGATATTACGGTAAAGCGCGGGGAGATCGTTGGGCTTCTTGGCCCAAACGGCGCAGGTAAAACTACAACTTTTTACATGATCGTCGGAATTGTTCCGCCTAACAAAGGGAGGATCATTTTTGACAACCATAATATTACTAATTTGCCTATCCATGAGCGCGCACGTTTTGGTATAGGCTATCTTTCGCAGGAAGCCTCTATATTCCGCAAGCTGACGGTTGAAGAAAATATTAACGCCATTTTAGAGACTTTGCCTATTACCTTAGGGGAAAGAAGGCGCAGGCTTGTTTCTTTGCTCGAAGAATTGAATATCGCGCATCTTGCTAAAAATAAGGCATATACTTTGAGCGGCGGCGAGAGAAGGCGGCTTGAGATTACCCGGGCGCTGGTAACCAATCCTTCTTTTATACTATTAGATGAGCCGTTTAGCGGAATTGACCCGATCGTGGTAAATGAGGCACAGGAGATTATAAAAGAGCTAAAAGCAAAAGGGCTTGGAATTTTATTGACTGATCATAATGTCCGCGAAACCTTGGCCATAACTGATAGGGCATATTTAATTTCAGGCGGAGAAATTCTTATAGCAGGTACGGCGCAGGAACTGATTAACCACCCGCAGGCGCGCCAGGTTTATTTGGGTGAGAAATTCAGAATGTAAGAAAGGGATTAAATGAAAACCGAAGTCAAGAAGTTGGATAGTACTAAATGCGAGATTAATGTAGCTGTAAGCGGGGAGTTGGTTAAAAACAAATTTGAATCTGTTTTCTCTCAGGTTTCAAAAGAGGCGAAGGTCCCGGGGTTCCGCCCGGGCAAAGCGCCAAGGGATGTTTTAGAAAAGCATTATGCGCCTGCTGTACATGAGCAGGTTTTAAAAGAGCTCGTCCCGGATGTTTATAATCAAGCGATTGAAGAGGTTAAGCTTGATGTAATCGAATTACCGCAGATAACCGATGTTAAGCTTGACCGTAACAATCTTTCTTTTAAGGCTGTTGTTGAAGTAACACCTGAAATTGCCGTGAAGAATTATAAGAATCAGAAAATAAACTTTAAAACAATTTCCGTATCTGCCGATGAGATAAAAAGGCAGATTGATTCTATCAGGGAATCGCGTAAGGCCGAAGGCTTAGACGATAAATTTTGCCGTTCTTTGGGGTATCCCAATGTAGCGGAGCTGGAGAAAGCAGTAGAAAGACAGATTTTTATTACTAAAGAAAACCAGGAGAGGGCGCGTATTGAGAATGAATTGATCGAGAATACGATGAAGGGTTTAGAGTTTAAATTACCGCAAAGCCTGGTTGACAGGCAAACGCAGGATACGCTTAGGCAGACAAAAATTGATTTGGCGATGAAAGGCGTGCCTAGGGATAAAATAGAAGAGCAGGAGAAACTGCTGCTTGAGAAAATTACTCCAGAGGCAAAAAATCAGGTTAAGGTGTATCTTGTTTTATCGCAGATTGCAAAAAAAGAAAATATCTCTATAGACGACCATATGCCGCGTAAAGTAATGGAATTTCTCTTAAGGGAAGCGGATTGGCAGGTAACTTCATAAAACTGGAGGTTGGAAATGGATAAGAAGATGCAGACCCTGGTTCCTATGGTAATTGAACAAACCCCCCGCGGTTTTGAGCGCGCTTATGATATTTATTCCCGTCTTTTAAAAGACCGCATTTTATTTATTGGTACTCCTATCGATGATTATGTTGCCAATCTCGTTATCGCGCAGCTGCTTTTCATGCAAATGGAAGACAAAGATAAGGACATAAATGTTTATATCAATTCGCCCGGCGGCTCGGTTACCGCAGGCCTTGCTATATATGACACAATGCAGTTTATAAAGTGCGATGTGGCAACATATTGCGTAGGCCAGGCTGCCAGTATGGGGGCATTGCTTCTTGCCGCAGGCACAAAAGGAAAACGTTTTGTGCTTCCTAATTCACGCGTTATGATTCATCAGCCCTGGGGAGGAGTACAGGGTGCGGCATCCGATATATCTATTCAAGCCAAGGAAATTTTAAAACTGCGCGATAGAATCAATGAAATTCTGGCGCACCATACGGGGCAAAACTTGGATAAGATACAGAAGGATACCGACAGGGATTATTTTATGTCTGCCCAGGAGTCTAAAGAATATGGTTTGATCGATGAAGTAATATTGCCAGAGAATAAGAAAAAAAAGTAAAACCAATTATTTTCTAAGGAGAATAAAAATGAGAAAAGAATATTTATTAACTCCGGGGCCTACCCCTTTGCCGCCCCAAATCAGCCTTGCAATGGCCAGGCCGATTATACATCATCGCACGCCGCAATTTCAGGAGGTTTTAAAAGAAGTAAGCCTTGGTTTGAAATGGGTATTTCAGACAAATAATGACGTTTTTATTATATCTTCTTCCGGCACCGGCGCAATGGAGGCAGCTGTAGCTAATTTGCTTTCTAGCGGGGATACTGCTCTAGTAGTCCAAGGTGGTAAATTTGGGGAAAGATGGTCGGAGATTGCTAAAAGTTATGGTATTATTCCGGAAGTTATTGACGTAGAATGGGGAAAATCTGTCAGTTGCGAAGAGATTAAGAAAAAGTTGCTTGCAAACCCTAAGATAAAAGCGGTATTTACTACTTTGTGCGAAACTTCAACCGGTGTGGATAATGATATTGCTGCAATAGGGGCGGTATTAAAAGATACTCCTGCGGTTTTGGTAGTAGATGCCATCAGCGGCTTAGGCGCAGTAGACATAAAGACTGATATCTGGGGGGTTGATGTAGTAGTTTCCGGTTCTCAAAAAGGGTTGATGTTGCCTCCGGGGTTAGGTTTTATTTGCGTTAGTCCTAAAGCATGGAAATTAGTCGAGGCCTCAAAATCACCGCGTTACTATCTGGATTTAAGAAAAGCCAAAAAAGCTTTTGATAAGAACGATACCCCGTTTACATCTTCGATTACTTTGATCATTGCCTTAAATGAAGCTTTAAAAATGATGAAGAGCGACGGGCTGGAGTATATATTCAAGCGCCACAAAACTATGGCAGATGCAACTCGCGCCGCAATGAAGGCGCTCGGGCTTGAGCTGTTTGCGCCGACTGCTGCATCTGACGGAGTTACGGCGGTAAAAGTGCCTCAAGGCGTTGATGGCGAGAAGTTAGTTAAAACCATGCGCGATACTTACGGGGTAACGATTGCCGGCGGGCAGGATGAATTAAAAGGTAAAGTTTTTCGCATTGCGCATATGGGTTTTATTGCAGAAAGCGATATTATTACGGCTTTAGCATGCCTTGAGAAAGTACTTACTCAGATGGGGTATAAATTTGATTTAGGCGCGTCTGTCAAGGCGGCTGAGAGCGTTTTTTTAAAACAATGAGGAGAATGTAAAATGATCAAGGTCTTAGTTAGCGACGCTTTAAGCGAAGAAGGGCTTAAAGTATTTAAGGATTGCAAGGAACTTACTGTTGATGTAAAGACAGATTTAAAGCCCGATGCTTTAAAAGAGATAATCAAAGATTATGATGCTTTAGTTGTGCGCAGCGCGACTAAAGTAACCAAGGACGTAATTGCCTTAGCGGCAAAATTGAAAGTTATCGGCCGGGCGGGAGTAGGCCTTGATAATGTGGATTTAGATGCAGCTACGCAAAAAGGGGTTATCGTAATGAATACTCCCGGCGGCAATACCATGTCTACTGCCGAGCATACTTTTAGCATGCTTCTGGCTTTATCGCGGAATATCGCGCAGGCGAATTCCTCCATGAAAAAAGGCGAATGGAAGCGTTCTAAATTCATGGGGGTAGAGTTATATAATAAAGTGCTTGGCATTGTAGGGTTCGGCAGGATCGGCTCGGAAGTGGCAAAGCGCGCTCTTTCATTTGGAATGAGAGTGTTGGCTTATGACCCGTTTTTATCCAAGCAGGTTGCCGAGAGTATCGGTGTTGAGATCGCTGAATTAAATAAGGTTTTGGTGGAGTCCGATTATATTACCGTGCATACTCCTTTAACCGATGAAACCCGCCATATGATTTCGGATAAAGAATTCGGGATAATGAAGGAAGGCGTGCGCATTATAAATTGCGCCCGCGGAGGAATTATTAATGAATTGGCCTTGGCAAAAGCGCTTAAAGAAGGCAAGGTGGCCGGTGCGGCTATGGATGTTTTTGAGAGCGAGCCGCTCTCAGCGGATAGTGAGCTTTTAAAGCTTGATAATGTTATTACAACTCCGCATCTTGGTGCTTCTACAGAAGAGGCGCAGGTTAATGTGGCCATTGAGGTTGCTGAGATTGTGCGTGACGCACTTTTAGGCCGCGGAATACGTAATGCAGCCAATTATCCCTGTTTAGAGGCGGAGGTTTGCAAGATTCTTAATCCCTATATTAATCTTGGAGAGAAGATGGGGATGTTTGCCGGCCAGCTTGTAGAGGGCAGGTTTCTAGAAGCAACTATAAGTTATAGCGGAGCAATCACTAAGTATAACTTAAGCCCGGTAACGATGGCTTTGGTTAAGGGCCTGCTTACTCCTATATTAAAGGAAACCGTCAATTTTGTTAACGGTATCGCATTATTCAAGGAGAGAGGGATAAAACTGCTTGAGTCGAAATCCGCGCAGGAAGGCGAGTTTGTTAATTTGATTCAGTTAGATATTAAGACGGATAAGGAGACTAAATCGGTTTTTGGTACCCTCTCAAGCAATAAACAGCCGCGTATCGTAAAAATCGATGATTATTACTTGGAGTTGTATCCGGTCGGAGAACTGATTTTTATACGCAACCTTGATAAGCCGGGTTTAATCGGCAGCCTTGGAACGCTTATGGGCGCAAATGGCATCAATATTGCCGCGATGGCTTTAGGCCGTAATCAGCCGGGAGATAAAGCGATTAGTATATGGAGCGTAGATAATCAGGTAACTCCGGAAATCCAGGATAAAATAAAGAAACTAGAGAATATCCTAACCGTAAAAGTTATAAAAATATGAAAAGAAACAGAATTGCATTTTTCGCCGCAGGCTTTTTGCTTTTAGCGCTGAATTTCCTGTACGCCAAAGATATAACCGTTGTCTATACCGGACAAACCCATGCCATGCTTTATCCTTGCAGCTGCCCTTTTGAACAGGATGGGGGTATTGCCCGCCGTGCCTCTTTGATAAATGAATTAAGAAAAACCGACCCTGAACTTTTATTGCTGGATTGCGGGTCATTTACTGCCGGAGGGCCGAGGGACGAATATACTCAGGACATCAAATTGGATATACAGCGTTCACTCGTTAATTTCAAGGCTATGGAGCTTATGCGGTATGATGCCGTAGGCGTTAGCCCCGATGAGTTTAATTTTGGTAAAGAATTCTTCCTGAGCATAGCAAGAGTTGCCCAGCCTGCTTTTTTAAGTGCTAACCTTGGGTCGGATAAAGTTGTGCCCTATATAATTAAGGATATAAAGGGAGTAAAAATCGGCATAATCGGTTTAACCGGTTTAACCGCCAACCAAAAAGCAGAAGGCCTTAAAATAAGCGAGCCTAAGAAGCTTGCAGGATTAATCAGCCAATTAAAAAGAAAAGGGGCAAAGGTAATTATCCTGATTAGTAACATGTCGGAAAAAGAAGATTTGAAATTAATCTCCGAGGTAAAAGATATCGACATGCTTTTTATCGGACAGGACCCTTTAAAGGCAGAACCGCTGACTAAAGTCGGCTCTACTTTTATGCTTCGGCCAAGTTGGCAGGGGCGTAAAATAGGAAAATTAACTTTGGAGGTTAAAGACGGTAGGCTTATCGGTTGCAAGGCAGAAGAAATTGTGGTTTCTGACAAAATTGCAGACGATGCGCAAATTTTGTCAATTCTTCCCCGTTGTTATTCGGATAATAACTGCAAGAAAGAGGGTTTTATCGGAGCCTGTAATCATCCGGGGGAATTGGATGCGGAATGTACATTTACTGTACCTAATAAAATAGGCTTGCGGGTAGTCAGCGCAAAGGATTGTGTTGTATGTAATGTTGGGCCGGTTATAAATTTATTGAAAAAGAGGTTCCCCGGTTTAGCCGTGCAGTATCTATATTATCCGGATCCTGCCGCGAAGAAACTGATTAAGGATATGGGGGTATCGGGGCTTCCCGTTTATATCCTTGATAGAGAAGTTGAAAAAGAGGTAAATTTTAACAACATCAGAAATGATTTCGAATTTAAGCAAAATTTCTATTTGTTAAAACCGCATCGCAGCGGGTTGTCTTACCTTTTTGACCGCAAGAAAAAGAAAGGCAGCCTTGATGTATTTTTCAGTATATTTGCCAAGGATGCCGATAAGTTTTTAAGCGTGATAAAAGATTTTAAGCCGAATTTACATTTTTTGGCGCTCCAGCAGGCAGGAGAGTTTGAGGCTCAAAATGGCGCCCCAGAGGTAGGGGAATACCTGCGCGGGGTTTGCGTACAAAAATATTATCCTAAAAAATTCTGGGATTATTTAATCTGCCGCTCTAAAAATCTCAATAGCGTGTATTGGGATGATTGTTTAAGCGGGCTAGATTTGGCACAGGTAAGGGTCTGCGCAACAGGAAAAGAAGGCAGGGATTTACTTGGACAGAATATCGCTTTAAGCAAGGAGCTCAAAATTATGTTTGGCCCTACGTATCTTTTGAATAACCAGGAAATTTTTTCTTCTTTAGGCGTTCCGGATAAAGAGGAACTTGAGAAAATAATAAAAACAGGTCTTTAAATTTTAGCTCGTAGTTTTTAGCTCGTAGTTTTTAGCTCGTAGTTAATGGGAAAGTTTCTTATAAACATGAAATGGTAGAAATGAGGTGAATATGGTAGATAAGCCGGTAATTTACTTGTTGGATGTAACTAACCGCGATGGAGTGCAGACTTCGCGTATTTGCCTATCTAAACTGCAGAAAACAATGATTAATTGGTATCTTGATCAGATGGGAGTGATGCAATCGGAATTTGGCTTTCCGCTTACACGACATGAAACCAACTATCTGAATGCTAACCTTGAATTGATAAAATTGGGGGGATTTCCCAGGATTAAGCTAAGCGGTTGGTTGCGGGCAACAAAAGAGGATGTCCAAGCCGCGTTTAAACTGGTGCCATATTTAAAATACCTTAACCTTTCTATTTCAACAAGCGATCAGATGATCGTTAATAAGTTTAAGGGGAAGCTTGACCATGAATCGATAATTAAGGAGATGCAAGAGGCGGTGCTTGAAGCTAGAAAATTGGGAGCAGAATCTGTCGGTGTGAATGCCGAAGATGCTTCGCGTACCAACATTGATTATCTAATCAAGTTTGCTCTTAAAGCAAAAGAGGCAGGAGCAAACAGGATCCGCTATTGTGATACTTTGGGTTGTGATACTCCGTTTAGTATTTATGATAAGATAAAATTATTGGCAGAAACGGTGAAATTACCCGTTGAAGTGCATTGCCATAATGACTTGGGCCTTGTGGTAGCTAACTCTGTTGCCGGGGCAAGAGCGGCAAGCGATGCCGGGGTAGATTCTTATATCAATACATGTGTAAATGGCATGGGTGAGCGTGCCGGCAACGCGGATTTGGTTTCGGTAATCTTGGCGATTAAGTATGGGCAGGGTATGAATAGCTATTCTTTGGATGATAAAATTAACCTAAAGATGGCTTGGAAGATTTGTAAATATGCTTCCTATGCTTTTGGCGTCCCTATCCCGATTAATCAGCCGGGGGTCGGAGCGAATGCTTTTGCCCATGAATCGGGAATTCACGCCGACGGCGCGTTAAAAGACAGGCGTAATTATGAACTCTATGATTATGAGGAGCTTGGCCGTGGGGAGCCGGAGATAATCGAAACAGGCAGGAAGATCACCGCCGGAGAATATTCCGGGATCAAAGGTTTCCGTAATGTTTATGAAAAATTAGAGGTAGCTTTTAAAGATGATACCGAGGCAACACGCATACTGGAGCTAGTCAGGTATGCTAATGTGCATAATCAGAAGCCCTTGGTTGATGATGAATTAAGCTTTATCGCCAAATATCCGGATATCGCGCATAAGATATTTACGATGACACCTTGATTAGCTCGTAGCTCTTAGCTCGTAGCTCTTAGTGGTCTTGTTAATGATGCCTGCGAGCTATGAGCTAAGCGCTAGTAGCTAAAAACCATGATCTGTAAAAATAGTTCTTAGTTTGCAGGAAGCTAACCTGTTTTAATATAAGCCTAAATAGAAAGGAACTTTTTAAGTGAATATAGTTTTAGTGGGTATGCAGTGGGGGGATGAAGGGAAGGGCAAAGTAATTGATATTCTTTCTCAAAAAGTTGATTATGTCGTCCGATACCAGGGCGGCAATAACGCCGGGCATACTGTAGTTGTAGGCGCCAAGGAGTATGTATTTCATCTTATACCGTCGGGGATATTGCATGCCGGAAAGATCTGCTGTATCGGTAATGGCGTGGTAATCGACCCTGAGGTTTTAAAGAGCGAATTGAATAGCTTGCGGAAAAACGGTATTGATTTTGACAAGCGTTTTAAAATTTCAACCCTGGCGCATTTGATTATGCCTTATCACAAGAATTTAGATCAGCTGCGCGAGACTAAAAGGATGAATAAGATCGGTACTACCGGCCGTGGCATCGGGCCCTGTTATGCCGATAAGATTAACCGTTGTGGAATCCGTATGGTGGATTTATTAAACAGGCGTGTTTTCAGCGACAAGCTTAAAGATAACTTAAAAGAGAAGAATGAGATCTTTAAAAAAGTTTACCGTCATCCGGGCTTTAGTTTTCAGCAGATATACCGGCAATACCTTAACTATGGTAAATTATTTGAGCCTTATATTTGCAATACGGCTGTATTATTGAATAAAGCCTGCAATGATAAGTCAGATATTTTATTGGAGGGGGCCCAAGGTACATTCCTGGATATTGATTTTGGGACGTATCCTTTTGTTACCTCATCTTCGGCTACATCTGGCGGAGCCTGCACTGGTACGGGGATACCCCCGGTAAAGATAGATAAAGTCGTCGGCGTTTGTAAGGCGTATACTACACGCGTGGGCGAAGGCCCATTTCCTACGGAATTTACTGAAGGTTTCGGAAAATTCATGCGCGACAAAGGAAATGAATTCGGTGCTACCACCGGCCGCCCCCGCCGATGCGGTTGGTTTGATGCGGTAATTGCCAGAGAATCGGTAATGCTTAATGGGATTACAGAACTGGCGATTATGAAGATGGATGTTTTAGATGGAATAGATAAAATAAAGATTTGTGTTGCTTATAAGTATAAGAATAAAATAATTAAAGAGTTTCCCCATGATTTCGAATTGTTGAGCAAGGCTGCTCCGGTTTATAAAGAGATGGCAGGTTGGCCTAATCAGGCAAATAAGCCGCGTTCTTTTAAGGAGTTGCATCCTAATGCCCGCGCCTATCTTTTAGAATTACAAAACCTGCTTGGGGCTAAAGTTAGTATGGTTTCCATAGGTTCCGCAAGGAAAGCCACTATTTTTATCTAAGTGGTTGAGGATAAAACACTTGACTATAACTATCGGTTGTGTTATATTTAAATTTCATTAGAAAAAAGGAGGGGCAAAATGAAAAATAATTTTCTTAAAATAGCGTTAGTATTATTTTTAACTTTTAGCTTAGCAGGATGTACTTTCATATTTCAGAAAGGCCGGCGCTCTGACCTTCAGAGAATCGAAGAGTTAAGCGCGCAGCTCGATGAGCTTTCTCGCTCAAAGGGCATGCTTGAGCAGCAGCTGGGAGCCGAGATAAACGATAAGCAGATAAAGCTTCAGATGATGGAGAAAGGTTTAGTAATTACCGTTGTCGGGGATCTTATATTTGATTCAGGTAAAGCTAAAATCAGGACTGAAGCGCACTCTCTTTTAGGGAAAGTTTCTTCGATATTGAAAAATAACATGGCCCAGTTTAATGTAGGTATTGAGGGGCACACGGATAATGTTCCGATTAAGCTGTCCGGCTGGAAATCCAATTGGGAACTTTCTACTGCCCGCGCGTTAAGTGTATTGCATTATCTGGTAAATGACCAGGGAATATCGCCCGAACGGCTTTCAGCAATCGGTTATGGTGAGTACAGGCCGGTAGCTTCCAATGATACTAAAGACGGGCGCATGCAGAACCGCAGGGTTGAAATAGTCATACTTCCTAACGTTACTAAGGTAAAAGGCGATCAAGCTAAATCAAGTGGTTTAATCCAGCCAGAGGAGAACCTTAAGTAAAATGAGTTTTAACCTTAATGACGCGCTTAAGAACCGCATAGTAATTATATTGGCCATACTTTCAGCCATACTTTTTTTTAGCACACTTAGCTCCTGCGGAAGCGCTATGCGCCAAAAGGCCAGCCGCGATAAGGAAATGGCTTCGCGTTTAGCTTTGGAAGAAAGAATGAGCAAGTTTTCGCAGGATAGGTCTGCTTTAGAAGAAAAAGCCAAGGCAAAAGAAAAAGAGGCCGAGGAATTAAAGCCTGCCCTTGAAACTGCAAATAAGGCATTGGCAGGAGAACGGTTGATAAATCAAAGCTTAAAAGAAGAGCTGGACAAGGTAGTTAACCTTAAAGAGGCCTTGGAAAACGATTTAAAGAAAGCAAAGGAAGAGATAAAGAAGCTTAAAAAATGAAATAAGAGGGAGGTAATTAGCGCGTTTTAAGAAGTTCTGTGGCAAGGGGAGAGATTCCCCTTTTTTATTATCGAGGAGGCAGGGATGAGAAAAATATTAAAGAAATTAAAAGATATGCCTTTGAGAATTATTTCTAAGGTGGCCTTTAAGACAGATTCTAAAAACAGGGTTAAGAATAAACAACCTTCTGTTAGAAAAGCAAGCCGCCAGGAACAAAAAGAAATTCCCAGCCTTCAAGAAACAGTGATAGCCAATACAAAATTTTCTCATTCGGAGAATATCTCTTTTGTGCGCGCTATGCCCGAAGAATTGCCTTCTTTTTACGACCAAGACAGGATTGTTTTGCAGGTGCGTGATCCCCATTGGCTGCATTCTTATTGGGAGATAAAGGCTCAGACCTTTGAAGCAGTAAAGAATAAATTAGGTGATGATTTTTATCGTGCAAAGAGAGTTTTAAGAGTTTATGACGTCAGTAACATTATGTTTAATGGCTCAAACGCCAACAGGTTCTTTGATATTATAATCAATGATTTTGCCAATAGCTGGTATATTGACACCGCCGGCCCGGGCCGTTCTTGGTGCGTAGATCTTGGGCTTATGCTGCCCGACGGAAGGTTTGTTACTATTTTACGTTCTAATGTCGTTACTACTCCTTTGGACGGCCCTTCGTGGATTACCGATGAAGAGTGGATGATTCCCGATGATATGTTTGCCAGGCTTTATGGGATGGGTTTTGGCTTAGGCAGAAGTTCTCCGGTAGGAGGTGCTTGGCAGGAACGCTTGAAACAGGGGTTATTTAGTTCGGGCTTATCTTCAAGCCCGGTAAAGAAGATTGTTAAAGAAAGAAATTTTTGGTTAAAAGTTGATTGTGAGTTAATTGTTTACGGGGCAACCGAACCCGATGCCAAAGTAACAGTTCAGGGGGCTCCGATTAAATTAAGGCCCGACGGGACTTTTACCCTGCGGTATTATCTGCCGGACGGAAAACAGGTAATTTCGGTTAAGGCAGCTTCGGCGGATAATTTAGAAGAGCGCGTTATCACTCCAATCGTAACCAGAGAAACCAGATAATACTATGCCTAGAGGATATCTTTGTTTAGTTTTGCACGGCCATTTGCCTTTTGTTCGCCACCCGGAACATGAAGATTTTCTGGAAGAAGACTGGCTTTATGAGGCAATTACCGAAACCTATGTCCCGTTAATCTCTGTTTTTGAAGGTCTTGTTCGCGATGGCATAGATTTCCGTATTACGATGACCCTTAGCCCTACGCTTATTTCTATGCTTGCTGATCCTCTTTTGGAGTCGCGTTATTTAAAGCATATTAACAGGCTTATTGAGTTAACGCAAAAAGAAATAGAGAGGACCAAGTGGCAGCCGGATTTTAAAAATCTGGCAATAATGTATTTTAACAGATTTTCGCACGCACGGGATACCTTTCAGAAATATAATTGTAATTTAACCAGCGCCTTTAAGAAATTCCAGGATTTAGGCAAGCTTGAAATAATTACTTGCGGCGCTACGCACGGGTTCTTTCCGTTGATGGATGTCTGCCGGGATTCGGTACGCGCGCAGGTTAAGGTTGCGGTCAATCACTATCAGGATGCCTTTGGCAGAAGGCCTCAGGGTATTTGGCTGCCGGAATGCGGATTTTGCCCGGGGCATGATACTATCTTAAAAGACGCAGGCATTCGTTATTTTTTTACAGATTCTCACGGCCTGCTCCATGGTACTCCCCGGCCAAAGTACGGGGTGTTTGCACCGGTTTATTGCAAGGGTTCAGGAGTAGCTGCTTTTGGCCGCGATTTAGAATCTTCAAAACAAGTTTGGTCCTCTATTGAAGGATATCCCGGAGATTATAACTATCGGGAATTTTACCGTGATATAGGTTTTGACCTGGAGTTTGATTATATTAAACCTTATATTCACCCTGACGGAGTACGTATTAATACGGGGATAAAATATTACCGCATTACAGGTACAGGTAATCATAAGGAACCTTATGTTGCAGAGTGGGCTGCATCGCGCGCTGCGGAGCATGCCGGTAATTTTATGTTTAACCGACAAAAACAGGCAGCTTATCTCAATGATCTAATGGGTAAGCCGCCGATCATTATTTCTCCTTATGATGCCGAGCTTTTTGGGCACTGGTGGTATGAAGGGCCGATGTGGCTCGATTTTTTATTTCGTAAAGTTGCCTGTGACCAGAATGAAATCCGCATGATTACTCCTAGCGAGTATTTAAACCAGAATTTGCGTAATCAGGTCATTACCCCTTCATTGTCCAGCTGGGGTTACAAGGGTTATTCAGAAATGTGGCTGCAGGGTACAAATGATTGGATCTACCGGCACTTACATGCAGCTAGCGGTCGGATGAGCGAGTTGGCAAGGAACTTCCCCGGTGCCCAGGGGTTAGTCCGCCGGGCGCTCAATCAGGCGCTGCGTGAATTATTGCTGGCTCAGAGTTCGGATTGGGCATTTATTTTAGGAACAGGAACGCATACCAGTTACGCTATACGCCGCACTAAAGACCACCTATTGAGATTTAGCAGGATTTACGAAGATGTCAAGTCTGGTAGCATTGACGAGAATTGGCTTTCTGATGTTGAGTATAAAGACAATCTCTTCCCTAATATAGATTACCAACTACACCAATAAGAGTCGCCTAATGTAGCAAGTGTCAAGTGTAATGCGGGTGTAGTGGAACTATGTGTAAAGTAGAATTAGAGATTACATAAATTATGACTAACATAAATAATATTCCACGCCATGTCGCTTTTATTATGGACGGTAACGGCCGCTGGGCAAAAGAAAGAGGCAGGAGCCGTACTTTTGGGCATCGTAAGGGGGTAGAACGGGTAAAAGAGATTATCCGCGGGGCAAATTCCCTTGGGATTAAGGTAGTAACTTTTTTTGCCTTCTCTACAGAGAACTGGAGCAGGCCGAGAAGCGAGGTGAGCGTTTTGATGCGCTACCTGGATAATTTTTTAAGTAAAGAAATTGTGCAGATGCGGGAGAATAATATACGTTTTATTGTGATAGGCCGCCATGACCCTATACCTAAATATTTACAGGCAAAGATCAAGAAAACGCAAGATGAAACCTCCTCCAATACGGGGCTTGTGGTTGTTTTGGCATTAAATTACGGAGGCAGGCAGGAGATACTTGATGCCGTAAAGAAATTCACCAAAGATGCCATTACAGGAAAGGCCAGGACGGAAAGCCTAAATGAAGAGAAATTCAGGAGTTATTTTTATGCCGCAGATATTCCTGATCCGGATTTGTTAATCCGGACAAGCAGTGAAATGCGCATTAGCAACTTTTTGCTTTGGCAGCTTTCTTATTCCGAGTTTTATTTTTCTTCCAAATACTGGCCGGATTTTGGGATGGTTGAACTAAAAGAAGCGATAAAGGAGTATCAGAAACGGGAAAGAAGGTTTGGAGGAATAAATGTTAACTAAGAGGATAGTAAGTTCTATAGTTCTAATCGGTATTATTTCGGGAGTAATCTTCTTTGATTGGTTATGTGGATTAACGGTTACTTTTTTTATCGTTGCCGGATTATATGAATATTTCTCGATGCTTGAGAAAAAAGGGATTAAAATTTATAAATATTTCGGTATTGGGATGGGAATGATCATTCCTCTATCGATTATGTTCAAATTTGAGCCGACTAAGAATTGGGAGCTGCTTTTTATTGTCCTGGCTTTATTTTCACTAATTCTTATGCAGTTTAAGCGCAGGGATAGTTCCGGGGTAATCGTGGATATATCTACTACGCTCTTTGGGATACTTTATGTTTCCTGGTTTTTTAGTTTTCTTATCAAGATAAGGTATTTACCCGAAGGGTTGGGGTATCTTGCTAGTTTGTTATTGATTACGAAATTGGGTGATATTGGGGCATTTCTGGTGGGTGTCAAGTGGGGAAAGCATCTTTTAATTCCGCGCATCAGCCCGAAGAAAACAGTAGAAGGTTCTTTGGGCAGTATGCTTTTTAGTATTTTAGGTGCATTAGCCGGTAAATCATTCTTACCCTTTAATTACGTGCAGCTATTAGTAGTCGCAATTGGTTTAAATATATTAGGTCAATTAGGCGATCTTTCGGAATCACTGCTTAAAAGAGATTGTCAGGTTAAGGATTCGGGAAATATCATCCCGGGTATGGGCGGGGTGTTAGATGAGATTGACAGTTTGCTTTTTGCGGCCCCGGTATTTTATTTTATCCTAGCCCGATTATAAAAAGCAATGAATCCCGCTCTTCTTTCTCTTTAATTATTAGAAGGCCAAGGGTTTTAAAGGCAATTAATATAAAGGTGTATGGTGAAGAATATTGCAATTTTAGGTTCTAGCGGCTCAATTGGCCAAAGTACGCTTGAGGTAATAAGAAGCCTGCGGCCGGAATTTAAGGTCGCCGCTTTAAGCGTTAGCTCCGATATTGTAAAATTAAAACAACAGATTGGTGAATTTGGCGTACGTCTGGTATGTGTAAGGGATGAAAAAAACGCCCATAGGTTGCGTGCTCAGGTTAGTTCATCGGTAAAGATTCTTTGCGGCGACGATGGCCTCAAAGAATTGGTTAAGGATAAACAAATAGACCAGGTCATGTTTGCTGTTTCCGGCTCTGCGGCCCTTTCTCCTTTAATCAGCGCTATCGAGGCAGGAAAAGATATTGCTTTAGCTAATAAAGAAGCAATAGTTATGGCAGGGCCGATGATTATGCGTTTGGCAAAAAAGCATAAAGTAAATCTCTTGCCGGTTGACAGCGAGCAGTCAGCTATCTGGCAGAGCTTAGGCGCCCAAAACACGGAGGATGTAAGGCGGATATACCTGACTGCTTCCGGCGGACCGTTAAGAAACCTGCCGCGCAATAAATTTAAGCAGGTTACCATAGAGGATGTATTGCGCCACCCGCGCTGGAAGATGGGTCAGAAGATTACGGTAGATTCGGCCACCTTAATGAACAAAGGTCTTGAACTGCTTGAGGCAATGTTTTTATTTAATTTAGGAGTAAATAAAATAAAGATATTAATTCATCCGGAGGCGCTCATCCACTCTATGGTTGAATTTAATGATGGAGTAGTTATGGCACAGTTGTCGGTTCCGGATATGCGTATACCTATTCAGTACGCTTTAACTTATCCCAAGCGCCTTAAGAATTCGCTTGCCGGGATTGACTTCTACAGTTTAAGTAAAATGCATTTTGAGAAACCGGACTTAAAAAGATTTCCTTCTCTTGGGCTTGCCTATTGGGCGGCAGAATCTCTTGGGACAATGCCCGCAGTATTAAATGCTGCAAATGAGGAGAGTGTTAACAGTTTCTTAAACAGAAAAATAAATTTCTTAACCATACCTAAAATAGTGGAGAAGGTAATGCGGCGCCATGAAAATAAAGTTAACCCCAGCCTGAGGGATATAATTTTTGCCGATGCTTGGGCCAGAGAAGAAGCTATGCGCTTGGTACATTAACCTTAAGTTAGAAAATGATCCCGATATTTATTTTTATATTAATTTTAAGCCTGCTTATTATTGTGCATGAATTCGGACATTTTATTGCCGCGCGCAGGAATGGGGTGCGCGTTGAGCAGTTTTCTTTGGGGTTTGGCCCCCAGATTTTTAAAAAGAAAGTGGGAGATACCGAATATAGTATAAGCCTTATCCCTTTAGGCGGATATGTTAAAATGGCAGGTGACAGCCAGTCGGAATATAAGGGGGCTGATTATGAATATTTTTCAAAAGCCCCGGGAAGAAGATTCCAGATTATTTTCTTTGGCCCGTTGTTAAATTATCTCCTGGGGTTTTTATTTTTCTGGTTTATTCTTTTTATAGGTTATCCCAGCCTTACTTCAAAAGTCGGCGGATTGATTGATGGTTATGGCGCCAAGGAAGCGGGGCTTGCAGTTGGAGATAAAATTATTTTGGTTGACGGAAAAAAGGTAGATTTTTGGGAGGAGCTTCAGCGTAAGATTCAGGAGAGCACAACAAAGCCAAGCGTTGCCTTAACGGTTTTGCGGAACAATAAAGAATTGAAATTCGACGTTTTGATTAAAGACAAGGTTTTTGATGATCAGCTAGGCAAAAAGCGCGCTTTAGGGATCATTGGTATTTCTCCTTTTGATGAAATAGTTGAGGTAAGGCATGGTTTCTTTGAGTCAGCGTATCTGGCGGTCAAGAAAACCGTTAATTTAACTATTATGACCTATGAAGGGCTCTGGGGTTTAGTCAGCGGCAGGATGTCAATGCGCGAATCGATGACCGGGCCGCTGGGAATATTTTTTATTACTTCTAAAGCGGCAAAGTTAGGATTAATTGCGGTATTGCACCTGATTGCAGTATTAAGCGTCAGCCTTGCGATATTTAATCTTCTGCCTTTGCCTATTTTGGATGGCGGGCACCTGTTTTTATTGGGCCTAGAGAAGCTGAGGAAGAAAGCCCTGGGAATTAAAACGGAAGCGGTAGTTAATAATATCGGTTTTACGCTGATGATCTCCTTGGCAGTATTCGTTACTTACAATGATATATTGAGGCTATACGGAGATAAGCTTAGTAAGTTGTTTGTCAAATAATATGGAAATAAAGAGAAGGAAATCCAGAGGTATCAAAATAGGCAATCTCTTAATCGGAGCGGGTAATCCGGTTGCCATCCAATCAATGACTAAGACTAAAACCTCGGATATTGAAGGTACTCTCAGGCAGATTAAACAATTAGAAGAGGCAGGTTGTCAAATTGTGCGTCTTGCGATTAAAGACCCGTCCGACGGCGCGGCTTTAAAGAAAATTAAGGCTCATGCCAAAATTCCGTTGGTTGCGGATATCCATTTTTCTTATCGCTTGGCACTTACTGCTATCGAAAACGGGGTTGATAAGATTAGGCTGAACCCGGGGAATATCGATAAGCCTGTAGAGATTAGTGCGGTAATCTCTGCCTTAAAAACAGCCAAGATCCCTTTACGTATCGGGCTAAATAGCGGTTCGGTAAAAGACACAGGGCCGAAGAGATCTTCAATGACTGATAAGCTTGTGGCTGCCTGTTTAGGTTATGTGAAGTTTATTGAGAAGCAAAAGTTTAATAATATAGTAATTTCGCTTAAAGCTAACAATGTTTTGGACACAGTTGAGAGCTATCGTAAGATAGCATCCCTCTGCGAATACCCGCTGCACTTGGGGGTTACAGCCACCGGTTCCCCTTATAGCGGTATTATTAAGTCTAGCGTCGCAATAGGCGCTTTACTACTGGAGGGTATTGGTGATACAATAAGGGTGTCCCTTACGGATAACCCGGTAGAAGAGGTAAAAGCAGCCAAATGCATATTGGAATCATTGGGTTTCTACAGTTGTGGCGTTCAGATAATCAGTTGTCCTACTTGCGGACGCTGCGAAGTAGACCTGATAAAAATAGTTAAAGAATTAGAAAATGAGTTGGCCGGCTGGAAACGCAAAAGATCTCAAGATCCTTTGAAAATAGCGGTAATGGGTTGCGTGGTTAACGGCCCGCAAGAAGCAAAAGGCGCAGATTTAGGAGTTGCTTTCGGTAAAAACGAAGGAATGCTATTTTCGCGCGGCAAGATTGTTAAGAAAGTATTAGCAAAAGATTGTGTGCGTATTTTATTGCGTGAGGTTAAATTAAGGAGATGATATGGGCCATCAGACATTAAAAAGCAGGGTACGCGAAGATTTTATTGCAAAATACAGCTATATTTTACAAAAGAGTTCCGGGGATAAAGTTGAGGTGGCTTCAGTAGTTAGGAATATCCTCGAGGGGATCTTAAGCCAGCCGCGCGGCCCGCTCAAGCAGGAAGAGAGAGATAACATCATTAACGAGTTAGTTGATGAATTTTCAGGGTTCGGCCCCATTGAAAAGCTGATGATGGACCCTGATATCACGGAAATCATGATTAATGGTACGCAGAACGTATATGTAGAGAAGCACGGAAAGAAAATACTGACAAATATTAAGTTCGATAGCGACCAGCAGCTGATGTATATCGTACAGAAGATTTTGGCTCCTACAAGGAGAAGGGTTGACGAGCTATCTCCCTATACGGATGTCTGCCTTCAGGATGGTTCGCGTGTAAACATCATTATCCCGCCGCTTGCTTTAGACGGGCCGACAATAACCATACGTAAATTCCTTAAGAAAATCGTAAAGGCCGAGGACCTTATTGAATTAGGCACTTTTGACAGAAGGATGGCGGATTTTCTGATAGCATGCATTAAGGGCAAAGTAAATATGGTTTTTGCGGGCGCTACCGGAAGCGGCAAAACTACTACCGTAGGGGTACTTTCCGGGTATATCGGTAATGACGAACGTACGATTACTATTGAAGATACGGCTGAATTGCACCTGGCCCAGGACCATGTCGTCAGGCTTGAAACAAAACCGGCTAATATTGAAGGGAAAGGCGAAATTACTATCAGGGATATTTTTCGCAATACCCTGCGTATGCGGCCTCAAAGGATTATTTTGGGGGAGATCAGAGGGGCAGAAGCCTTGGATATGCTTCAGGCAATGTGTTCGGGCCACAACGGGGCACTTTCAGTTATTCATGCAAATACTCCTTCGGAGGTTTTGCATCGCCTGGAGACAATGATCCTTATGTCTGGTATACCGATAACCTTAGAGGCAATACACCGCCAGATTGCGGCAAGCCTTCATTTAATTATCCAGCAGGACCAGCTTGCTGACGGATCGCGTAAGATTACCCGCATTACCCAGGTCAACGGGTTAAAAAACGGATGGGTGAATCTGGAGGATATTTTCTACTACGAGATTAGTAATGTTGTTGAAGACGGCAAGGTTTATGGTGTTTTTAAGACTACCGGTGTGGAGCCGGCATTCTATCCGTTATTTGCAAAAAGAGGAGTGAGTTTATCTAAAGAAATTTTTAAAAAGGATTAATATGTTTTGGTCAAAAGCGTTTATTCCAACACTGAAAGAGATACCTAAAGAGGCAGAGTCGAAAAGCCATCAATTGTTGCTGCGTGCGGGATTTATCCGCATGCTTATGGCAGGGGCTTATACTTATCTTCCTTTAGGTCTCAGGGTTTTAGAAAGAATTCAGGTGATCATCCGCCAGGAGATGAATGCCTGCGGTGCAAGCGAATTACTCTTACCGGCTTTGCATCCGCTCGAACTTTGGCAGAAAACAGGGCGCGACAAAGACCTGGGTGAAGTAATGCTAAGGCTTAAAGACCGCCGCGGAAGGGAGATTGCCCTTGGGCCTACGCATGAAGAGATAATTACGGATTTAGTGAAAAATAATATATCAAGCTACAGGCAGCTGCCTTTAATTCTATACCAGATACAGACAAAGTTTCGCGATGAGATCCGTCCGCGTTTTGGCCTGATCCGCGCTTGCGAATTTATTATGAAGGACGCATACAGCTTTGATCAGGATGAAGCGGGTTTGGATAAAAATTATCAATTAATGTATGAAGCGTATAAGAGGATATTTTCCAGATGCGGTTTGGAAACTTTGATTACCGAAGCCGATTCCGGTGTGATGGGCGGTAAACTCTCTCATGAGTTTATGGTTCCTGCTCTGCTTGGTGAAGATGTGGTGTTGTGTTGCCCAAAATGCAATTTGGCCCTGGCTTTTAAGGAAGAAAATTCCTGCCCTAAATGTCAGGCTAAGATGGATAAAGTCAATACTATTGAAGTAGGCCATATATTTAAACTGGGTTTAAAATACAGCCAGGCAATGCAGGCAAATTTTGCCGATGTTACCGGCGCGCTTAGGCCGGTAGTTATGGGTTGTTATGGTATTGGTGTTTCGCGTTTGATCTCTGCGGTAATTGAGCAGAATAACGATGCTGACGGAATGATCTGGCCTAGGGAAATCGCCCCTTTCCAGATTATAATCCTGCCCTTAGATGTAACTAACCATGCGGTTATGCAAGAGGCGCAGGATTTTTATAAACAGATTAGTTCCGCGGGGTTTTCAGTGCTGCTGGATGACAGGGATGAGCGTGCCGGGGTAAAATTCAAAGATGCCGATTTGACCGGTATACCGCTTAGTATTATAATTGGTAAAAAAAGTATTGAAGAAAAAAAGATAGAATTAAGGGTTCGTAAGTCCAGAGAAACCCTTCTCTTATCAAAGGATGAGGTATTGAAATCAATTACGCAATTAGCTTTTAAGGTATAAGGCAGAAAGAAGGGCTATGAACGAACACCTGCAGGCTGTAAAAGAAGACATATTGGATAAATTGAGATTCCGCGAGGATGAGCTTAGAGCCAATTATGGCAAAGAGGACCGCTCGCTATTTCAACGTACAATAGAGGCTGCCTTTAGGTCAGTTATTAGGGAGAATAAAATTAGTCTTAACCGCCATGAGCAGGAAGAACTGCTAAGCGAAGTAATAACTTATTTTCTTGGTTTTGGTCCGATTGAGAAATTGCTTAAAGACGATGGGGTTACCGAGATTATGATTAATGGCCCGCATCAGGTTTATGTTGAGCGCAAAGGTAATCTAGAACTCACTGATATTACTTTTAATGATGAAGCCCAGGTCTCCTATCTTATCGAAAAGATAATTTCGCCCGTAGGCAGAAGGATCTCGGAATTTGAGCCTTTTGTAGACGCCCGGCTTAATGACGGTTCGCGTGTTAATATAGTCAGGAGTCCGGTTTCGAGGATAGGCCCGTTATTGACTATCAGGAAATTTTCCTATAATGTTTTGCGTATGGACGACCTTATTAAGTTGGGCAGCCTTAATTCTTCCGCCGCCGAATTCTTGAAGGCATGTGTAATTTCCCGGATGAATATATTGATTTCCGGAGGCGCGGGCACTGGTAAAACAACATTTTTGAATGCCTTAATTGATTTTATTCCCGAGAATGAAAGATTGATTACCATTGAGGATACCCGTGAGTTAATCATTTCAAGAAAACATACTGTGCCAATGGAAACGCGGCCTTTTAATATTGAGGGCAAGGGTGAAATAAGTATAAGAGATTTGTTTAAAAATGCCTTGCATATGCGTCCAGACAGGATTATTGCCGGCGAGGTAAGAGGAGGGGAAGTTTTAGACATGATTCAGGCGATGAGCACGGGCCATGAAGGATCAATGACTACTCTTCATGCCAGCTCTCCTTCGGAAGCCCTGGATCGTCTTGAAATACTGGCCTTGATGGGAAGCAGTAATATGTCCGGTGAAGTTGCAAGAAGGCAGATTATCGGGGCAGTAGACCTGGTTGTTTATTTAACCCGGTTTCCGGATGGCAGGCGCCGGGTCACTCAGATTAGCGAGGTCTTAAAATCAAAAGAATATTCTATGCAGGATATTTTTGTTTTTGATGAAGAGTCCGGGGCCCTTAAACCCGCAAAGGTAAAGCCGAATTTTTATAATAAACTGAACAAGGTATCCGGTTATAGAAGCCAAGATTTTTAAAGAAGGTGATTTTTTGATTAAAGAAAGCTTGATCAAGGAATTGGAGTATCTTATTCTTCCATGTTTTGCTTCTGCCAATGTTGAGCTTATTGATTTAATTTGCCGGCAGGAAGGAAGAAAATTAATTATAAGAATTTTGGCAGATTATCCGCAGGATGGCATAACATTGGATGAATGCGCCATGCTTAACCGCCGGCTTGGGGAATTGTTAGATGAAAAAAATATAATTCCTTGCGAATATATCCTTGAAGTTTCGTCTCCGGGGTTAGATCGCTCTCTTAAGAGGAAAAAAGATTTTTTAAGGTGTTTAAACAGGGAAGTAGTATTTTTTCTTAATGATTTTATAGACGGTAAATGCCAATGGCAGGGGGTAGTCGCTAAAGCCGATGAGGCATGCGTATTTATTCAAAGCGCCGAGAAAATTATAGAAATCCCGTTAACAAAGATAAACAAAGCACAATTAGTAATAAACAAATAACCGGAGAATAAAAAAATGAGTCAGGAATTATTAGCGATTATTGAGCAGATTGAACGTGAAAAAGGAATTAAAAAAGAAATTATGCTTGAGGCGGTAGAAAGCGCCATGCTTAGCGCTGCCAAAAGAGTGATAGATTTAAAGCCTGATGAGGAATTTAGCGTTAAGATTGACCGTGTAACCGGAGAAATTCGGGCTTTTCGTAACAATGAGCCGTTTACCAACATAGATTTTGGCCGTATTGCCGCATCTACCGCCAGACAGGTGATTATCCAGAAGATGCGCGAGGCGGAAAAGGATGTGGTCTTTGGAGAGTTCCAAAGCCGCGTGGGAGAAATTGTCAGCGGTACGGTTTACCGTTTCGAAAAAGGGAATGTCATCGTTGACTTGCTGGGTAAAGCAGAAGGAATTTTACTTAAGCGTGAACAGTCCCCGAAGGAAGAATTTAAGCAGGGGCAGCGTATCCGTGCATATGTCGTGGAGGTAAAGAAGGATACTAAGGGGCCGCAGATTATTTTATCGCGCGCGCATCCTAATCTGGTTAAAGAGTTATTTGAACTAGAGGTCCCTGAGATTTATGAAGGGATAGTCGAGATTAAAGGTATAACTCGTCAAGCCGGCGAGCGCACCAAGATTTCAGTTTATTCAAAGAATGAAAAAGTAGACGCTGTGGGCGCCTGCGTTGGTATGCGGGGAAATCGTGTGAGAAATATTGTCAATGAATTGCAGGGGGAGAAAATCGATATTGTGCGTTTCAATGATGATTTGCGTGAATATATAAAAGCCGCTCTTTCCCCGGCTAAGATTTCAGAGATAAAACTAGACAGGGAGAAAAATAAGGCTGAGGTGGTTGTTGATGATGATCAGCTTTCTTTAAGTATAGGGAAGCACGGCCAGAATGTACGCTTGGCTTCTAGGCTTGTTGGCTGGGAATTGGATATTCGGACTAAGAGTATGATTGCCGCTGAGGCTTTAGGCGGAAAGGCAGAAGAAAAATCCTCTCTTGGCGAAGGAAAAGAAGGCGAGGCCGAAGAAAAACCTAAGGCAAAGAAAACAAAAAAGGCTGTTAAAAAAGAAAGCAAAAAAGCAGCGAAAAAGGAAGAGCTTTCTTTAGAACTTCTTTCAGGGGTCGGCGCAAAGATTATTGAAAGTTTAAATGCAGAGGGGATTAAGTGCATTGATGATATAATTAAAGCCAAAGTCGAAGGGCTTATAAAGATTAAAGGTATTGGAGAAAAGAAGGCAGCCAATATCATTGCCGAAGCAAAGAAACTATTATAATCTTTTCTAATATAAGACGGAGAATTTATGCCTAAGGTAAAAAAAGAGAAAATAGCCGTAAAGAAAATAACTAAACCCAAAGCAGCTTCGGCCAAACGCGCGCCGGCTGCTCAGTCCGAACAAAAACCCAAAAAGGTTGCTGTTAGGGCACGAGTTATAAAATCTAAACCCCCGCTTAAGCCAAAGGCTGATGCGGTAAAGAAAATAAAGAGAGAGGTAAAACCTGTAATAATAAAACGTGAACCGAAGGTCGAAGTTAAAATAGAAGTCAAGCATGAACTAAAGCCTGTAGTTAAACCTGCGCCTGTAATTAAGCCTGTTCATAGGCCGGAGGTTTCTTCTAAACAGGCGCATGTATCTATAGCTAAGCCGCATGAGGCGGACAAAAGCAGGGATATCCTGAAGTCGCCTGAGCCGTTGTTTGAGAAAAAACCTGAGGTTGCCGCTGTTGTGTCTGCGCATAAGGAAATTGAGCTCGAGCTTCCTATTACGGTAAAAGACTTGGCAATAAAATTACAAGAGAAGTCATCGGTTCTTATTAAGCATCTTATGGGTATGGGGGTGATGATCGGTATCAATCAAACTTTGGATGAGCCTACTTTAAATAAACTGTGTTTAAAGTATAATTTTAGGATTAGAAAAGCCCCTGATGCAGAAGAGATAGCTTTAGAGGAGCATAAGAAAATAGACTCGCCGGCGAGACTTAAAAAACGCTCGCCCATAGTTACTTTTATGGGGCATGTTGACCATGGTAAAACTTCCTTGCTTGATGCTATACGTAAAACGAAAGTTACCGAAGCCGAACATGGCGGGATCACTCAGCATATCGGCGCTTATCGTGTCAGCCTCCCCCAGGGAGAGATCACCTTTTTAGATACTCCGGGCCATGAGGCGTTTACGGCGATGCGCGCAAGAGGTGCCCGTATAACAGATATCGTGGTTTTAGTTGTAGCTGCTGATGATGGGATTATGCCGCAGACTAAAGAGGCAATTGACCATGCGCGCGCTGCCGGTGTTGCACTTATTGTTGCGATAAATAAAATAGATAAGCCGCAGGTAAACATTGATATGGTAAAAAAACAATTACAAGAAGCGGGCTTGACCTCTGAAGACTGGGGCGGAAAAACTATTACCGTCCCGGTTTCTGCTAAGACAGGACAGGGTATAGACAACTTACTTGAAATGATTTTGCTTCAGGCGGAGATTATGGAGTTAAAAGCAAATCCCGACCGTCTAGCAAGCGGTGTAGTTATAGAAGCAAGGATGGCTAAGGGGAGAGGCCCGGTATCTACCCTTCTTGTGCAAAATGGTACATTGCGCCTTAATCAAAATATAATCGTGGGTAATTTATACGGTAAGATCCGCGCAATGCTTAATGACCGTTTGCAGGGGGTGACGGCCGTTGGTCCTGCTACCCCTGTTGAGGTTTTGGGGATAAGCGGTATTCCTAATGTAGGAGAACAATTCTTTGTGATTGAGGATGAAAAACAGGCTAAAAGCTTAATAGAAGCGCGCATAGAGAAAGAGAAGCAGCAGCAGGTAAAAGAGGTAAAAAGAGTCAGCCTTGAAGATTTGCACACGCAGATTGCCGAAGGGCAGATTAAAGAGATAAAATTAATTATTAAGGCTGATGTGCAGGGTTCGCTTGAGGCAATCAAGGATACTTTGGATAAATTGAATGTTTCCGAGATAAAGGTAAGTGTAATCCATATGGGCGCAGGAAACATTAATACTTCTGATGTTGTTTTGGCAATGGCTTCGGACGCTTTGATTTTAGGATTTAATGTTTCTGCCGATGAGCCTGCCAAGGAGTTAATTTCTAAAGAAGGCGTAGAAGTGAAAACATATAGCATCATTTATGAGCTGGCTAATGACATAAGGGCGGCTGTAGAAGGTATGCTCAGCCCCAGATTAAAAAAAGTATTTTTAGGAAAAGCAGAAGTAAGAAAAATGTTCAAGCTCTCCCGATCCGGCATAATCGCCGGCTGCATGGTAATTAAAGGCAAGATCAACCGTAATTGTATGGTCACGGTAATGCGTAACGGCGCGGTAGCCTTTGAAGGCAAGCTTTCAAGCTTAAAACGCTTTAAAGATGATGTGCGTGAGGTTGGCGAAGGGTTTGAATGCGGTATAGCTATAGGCGGTTTTGACCAGCTAATGGAAGGCGATGTTGTCGAGGCTTACGATATAGAAAAGATAGCCAGAAAACTTTAATAGGTAAAATATGACTAAAAAACGTATATTAAGCGGAATGCGCCCCACGGGGAAATTGCATTTGGGCCATTTAGTCGGTGCTTTATCTAATTGGACAAGCCTCCAAGATGAATACGATTGTTTTTTTATGGTTGCGGATTGGCATGCGCTTATGTCGGAATATGAAAATCCGGGCAACATCAAAGAAAACATTTTAGATAATGTTATTGATTGGCTTGCCTGCGGGGTCGATCCTAATAAATCTAATATTTTTATCCAGTCGCAAATACCCGAACATCTGGAGCTTTACTTTATTCTTTCTTTGATTACGCCGCTAGGGCTTCTTGAGCGTTGCCCTACTTATAAAGAACAGTTGCGCGAAGTATTAAACCGCGATTTAAGCACTTATGCCTTTTTGGGTTATCCGGTTTTACAAGCCGCCGATATCCTGCTTTATAAAGCGGATACTGTGCCTGTAGGAGAGGATCAATTGCCGCATTTAGAACTGGCGCGCCAGATTGTGCGTAAATTTAATAATCTTTATAAGACGGATTGCTTGCTTGAGCCAAAGGCCCTGCTTACTAAAACAAACCGCCTTTTGGGCTTAGACGGAAGAAAGATGAGTAAAAGCTATAATAATTATATAGCTTTATCCGAAGAGCCGCAGGTCATCCGGAAAAAAGTGCAGAGTATGATTACGGATCCCAAACGTATCCGCATAACCGACTCTGGCCATCCGCATAAATGCAATGTTTGCTGCTATTATATGGTATTTTTCCCCAATATGGAGAAAGAGGTGTATGAGCGTTGTTCTAAATCTAAGATTGGCTGCACGGAATGCAAAAAAGAATTAGCTGATAAGTTAGTTAGTCTGCTGGCTCCTATTCAGGAAAAAAGACAGGAGCTGTTAAAAGACAAAAAGTATATTCAGGAGATATTATTTAAAGGAAACTCGGGCGCTTCTGAATTGGCTAAAAAAACAATTGCTCAGGTAAAGGGGATACTTAAGGTCTGGTATGAATTATAAAATACGCTTAGATATGTTTGAGGGGCCTTTAGACCTGCTATTGTACTTGGTAAAAAAAGACCACCTTAATATTTATGATATTCCGATTGCCAAAGTTACTCAACAGTATTTAGAATATATCAATTTTATGCAGCTTTTGGATTTAAACATTGTGGGAGATTTTTTAGTAATGGCGGCTACGCTTATGCAAATAAAATCCAAAATGCTTTTGCCGGCAGAAGAGCTGGCTGCGCAGGAAGAAGAGGACCCGCGGGCGGAATTGGTTAAGAAGCTGCTTGAGTATGAGAAATTTAAGCAGATTGCAGAAAGCTTGAAAGAAAGAGAAACTAGTCAGCAAGAGGTTTTTAAACGCCCTAAAGCCGAATCCCCTCAAGGAATCCCGGATAGCCAGGATAAAGAGGAGGTTTATTTTGAGGCAAGCATTTTTGATTTAATTAGTGCATTCTCCCGGGCGTTAAAAGATGTGCCTCGGGAGGTTTTTTATGAAGTGGTTAAGGATCAGTTTACGGTTGAGCAGAAGGTGCATGATATTTTACATCTGTTGTTAGTTGAGTCAGAGATCAAGCTTTCGGCTTTATTTGTAAAATCAAAGAGCAAGACAGAAATAATTGTAATTTTTCTTGCGATTTTAGAGCTGGCGAAAATGAAGGAGATTATTGCCCGTCAGGACGCAGCATTTGAGGATATAATTATAGTAAGGAATAAAGATAATATCATACCCTATGAGCGAAGAGACCAGGCGCACCCTGCTGAAGGCTAATCCGGTTATTTCCGACATAAAGGAGTCCGAGGAAGATGTTGTCTTAAATATATCCTTGAGGCCGAAAAAATTCAGCGAATTTGTCGGGCATAGGGATATTATCGACAATTTAAAAATAGCTATTCAGGCAACTAAGCAGAGAAAAGAGCCGCTGGAGCATGTTCTTTTAAGCGGGCCTCCGGGGTTAGGTAAAACTTCATTATCTCATATTATTTCGCATGAGATGTCGGCAAAGATTACCGCAACCAGCGGGCCGGCGATTGAGCGGGCCGGGGATTTAATCGGGATACTTACTAATTTGGAAAAAGGGGACATTCTTTTTATCGATGAAATACATAGGATGTCTAAGGTAGTGGAAGAATTTTTGTATCCTGCAATGGAAAGCTTCCAAATTGATTTTGTAATTGACAAAGGGCCTTACGCTAAAACTATTAAGTTTAACCTTAAACCTTTTACTTTAATCGGAGCGACTACGCGTACAGGCCTACTGGCAGCGCCGCTTCGGGCAAGATTCGGGATATTTTATAACCTGGATTTTTATAAAATCGAAGAGTTGGCTAAAATAATAAATAACTCAAGCAAGTTGCTTTTGATACAGATTAATGATGATGCTGCTTTAGAGATTGCCAAGCGTTCAAGAGGTACCCCGCGGGTTGCTAACCGCCTCCTGCGGAGGGTGCGGGATTATGCTCAAGTATTAAAAATAGAGAAAGTTGATTCTCTTTTGGCTTCCAAGATTCTTAACGACCTGGGGATAGACCAGGCGGGTTTTGACGACTTGGACCGTAAAGTCCTAAAGTTAATTCTTGAATCTTTTGGCGGTGGGCCGGTGGGCATAGAATCTTTGGCTGCCAGCCTCAATGAAGAAGTAGATACTATTGCAGATACCGTAGAACCGTATCTTTTAAAGGCCGGTTATTTAAAACGCACCTCACGCGGCAGGATTGTCACCAAAAAGGCCTTTGAACATTTTGGTTTGAAATTCAATAAAGAGCAGCAGGAAGAGATCTTTTAGGCCTCTAAATTTATGGATATCCTACTACATATATGTTGCGCACCCTGCTTAATTTATCCGTTTAGCAGTTTAAATAAGAAAAAATTTAGAATTAAGGGTTTTTATTATAACCCTAATATTTATCCGTCAGAGGAATATATCCGTCGTAAATCGGCCTTAGGCGTAGTTGGCAAACATTTAAAGATTGATGTTGAATACCCCGATTATGTGCCTGCGGATTATTTTCACGCAATCACCTGTAATCAGGGGCCGCATGCACGCTGCGCAATTTGTTTTATGCTGCGCCTTAAGAAAACAGCTGAGTTTGCCAAAACTAACGGGTTTAAAGCATTTAGTACCACTTTATTAGTCAGCCCTTATCAGGATCATGAGCTTCTTAAGGATTGTGGTGGCCAGGTTGCCAGAGAAGCAGGCGTGGATTTCTATTATGAGGATTTTCGCGTTGGTTTTAATCAGGCACAAATAGAAGCCAAGGAGCTAAAAATTTATCGGCAGAAATATTGCGGTTGTAAATATTCCATTAAAAAATGAAAAGTAAGTTTATTTTTAAAATACTGGTTTTATTTTTGCTTTGCTCGCTCGGGTTTGATTCTTTGTCGGCCGAAGATAAAACCCCATCTTTAAAAAACGAACCCAGGCGCGGTGTTTGGGTATCAGTATTTTCTGCTAAAAAGACGCTTTATTCAAAAGAAGGGGTGCATAACTTGATAGCAACATGCAAGAAGGCGAAAATAAATGAGATTTATCTGCAAATTTTTCAATCAGGTAATGCTTATTATGATTCTAAGATTTGTGATAGGTCCAAATATGACCAGATGGTTAAAGCCGCCGGTTTAGACACGCTGGACCTATTGTTGAGGGAGGCTCAGGAAAATAATATAAATGTTTTTGCATGGGTAAATGTTTTAAGCTTGGGCAATAATGATAAGGCCAGTATTTTAACTAAATACGGCAATTCCATTTTAACCCGCGATCAATACCAAAGGCCTTCAAAAGTTGCATCAAATATGGAAATAGACAAATATTATTTAAGAGAGGATATGATATTTTTAGAGCCCGGAGATCCCAGGGTAGAGGAATATATCCTGACGATCATCAATGAAATTATTAACCGTTATCCGCTAATCAGCGGGATTCACCTGGATTACCTGCGTTACCCTTCGCCTGTTCCGTTTGTCCCGGGGACAAGATTTAATAAATTTGGCTTAACTTATGGTTACGGGGTAAAAAACGTGGAACGTTTTAAAGATAAGACCGGGTTAAATAGTCTAGATACCTTGAATAATGAAGATGAATACTTAGCTTGGGATAATTGGAAGCGCCAGCAGCTTACGGAATTGGTGCGTAAGATTGCAAGTTTAGTTAAGGTAAAATCCCCGAACCTTTTAGTTTCTTGCGCAGTCATCTCTTTAATTGAGCGTGCATATGCTAATGCATTCCAAGATTGGTCGGCGTGGCTTGAGGACGGTCTTATTGATTATGTTGTATTGATGGCATACACCAAAGATAACCAATTTGCCAAGAGAATAGTTAAATCTGCTCTTGGGCACAGAGGTAAGGGCAAGGTTTATATCGGTATAGGATTATTTTTGATGAAAAATAAACCTGACCTGTTTTTTAATCAATACCGCATGGTTACTGATTTGTCGGCCGATGGAGTGGTATTCTTTTCTATTGATGATTTGACCGATCAGATAATCGGCTACCTAAATTAAAATTAGAAAAGGTAAAATCGGGACGTTTCTATTTATCGTAGCCGATACTTAAAATAAATAGAAACGTCCTCTTTTTCCTATGTCTTAATTATAAAAATGTTAAAACTCTCTGATTTTGATTATACGCTTCCCAAAGAATTAATTGCGCAGTATCCCCTGGATAAAAGAGAAAATGCCCGCCTGTTAATCGTAGACCGCAAGACAGGTAAGTTTCATCATACTGTTTTTAAAGAGATTGGCGGATTTTTCAAAAAAGACGATTTGTTGGTGCTCAATGATACAAAAGTTTTAAATTGCCGGTTAATAGGGAAAAAAGTGACCGGCGGTAAGGTTGAAATTTTATTGACCCGGAGGCTTAACGGAACTACTTTTTCTTGCCTCATCCAGCCCAGCCGCACGAAAGTAGGCGAAAGAATAATTTTTTCTGGGGGCAAAATTAAAGGGATTTTAACCCGTCGCGGCCAGATAAGTTTTACACAGCCTGATGCAGACAAGATATATGATTTTGGGATTATTCCGCTGCCTCCATATATAAAACGCGAACCCGAAGATTTGGACGTGTTATATTACCAGACAGTTTATGCCAGAAATGACGGCGCCCTTGCTTCGCCGACCGCAGGGCTGCATTTTACGGAAAAATTACTTAAAGAGATTGAGGCTAGAGGGGTGCATCTTGGTTATATAACGCTGCATGTGGGTTTGGGGACATTCCGCCCGGTTAAATGTGAAGATATAACTACCCATAAGATGGAAGCAGAGAATTTTTTAATTCCTGATGCAACCGTTATTTCGCTTAAAGAGGTAAAGGAAAATAACGGCAGGATTATCGCTGTAGGTACGACTAGCTTGCGGGCGCTGGAGGCTTATTCTTCCGGCAGAAAATTAGGCAGCACGGATTTATTTATTTATCCGGGTTATAAATTTAAATTAGCGGACTGCCTTTTAACTAACTTTCATTTCCCCAGGACTACCCTATTAATGTTAGTTTGTGCTTTTGGGGGCAGAGACCTGATGCTTAAGGCCTATCAAGAGGCAGTGGATAATAAATATAGATTTTATAGTTATGGCGATGCAATGCTTATTATTTAGCAGAAGATATGTTTACTTTAGTTAAAAAAGACAAAAATTGTAATGCGCGCCTCGGCAGGATGGATACTGCTCACGGTTCTTTTGATACGCCGGCTTTTATGGCTGTAGGCACGCATGCTACGGTAAAAGGGTTAATGCTTAAAGATGTAGAAGAAGCAGGTGCCCAGATTATTTTGTCCAATGCTTATCACGTATATTTACGCCCCGGCATTGAGATAATTAAAAAAGCCGGCGGTTTGCATAAATTTATGGGCTGGGATAAGCCGATACTTACTGATAGCGGCGGTTATCAGGTTTTTAGCCTTGCGCTTTTCCGTAAAATGCATGAGCGGGGAGTTGAGTTTCAGTCGCATATAGACGGCTTAAAGCATTTTCTTACCCCCGAGGATGTAATCAGTATACAGGAGGTTTTAGGCAGCGATATAATGATGCCGCTTGATGAGTGTGTACATTATCCTTGTACTTATGATCAGGCAAAGATAGCCATGGAGAGGACGATCTCTTGGGCAAAAATATCTAAGGATGCCCATCATGAAGGTAATGGTGAATTATTCGGTATTATTCAGGGAGCTACTTTTGAAGATTTGCGCCGTCAGTGTGCAAAGCGTTTAATGGATATAGATTTTAGCGGTTATTCTATCGGCGGGGTTTCTGTTGGCGAGAGCAGTAATTTAATATATAATATTCTGGAATTAACCGCTTCGCTGCTTCCCGAAAATAAGCCTAGGTATGCTATGGGTATCGGTTATCCGTTTGATATCCTGGAGGCGGTCGAGCGCGGGGTGGATATGTTTGATTGTGTGATCCCTACGCGTTATGGTAGAAATGGAACTGCTTTTACATCAAGTGGCAGGATTATGATTCGCAATGCCGCTTATACCGAAGATTTCGGTCCGCTGGATGAGAAATGCGGTTGTTATACCTGCAAGAATTTCTCGCGCGCTTACCTGAGGCATCTATTTAATGCCAAGGAGATGCTCGGCTTGATTCTGCTCAGCCTGCACAATGTTTATTTCTTTTTACTCCTTATGCGGAATATCCGGCAGGCTATAAAAGAGGAAAGGTTTGCCCAATTTAAGCAAATGTTCTTATTGGGTTACAATAATCAGATATGCGCATAGATATAATTACTATATTTCCTAAGATGTTCTCCTGTGTTTTAGGAGAGTCTATTATAAAAAGGGCTCAAGCTAAGGGAAAAGTAAAAATCTTTACCCATAACCTGCGCGATTTTACTTTAGATAAGCATCTTAAGGTCGATGACCGTCCGTTTGGAGGAGGTTCAGGCATGGTTATTCAGGCGGAGCCGGTTTTTAGAGCGGTGGAAGCGATTAAAAAGAAAATCAAAGGTAAAAGCAAGGTAATACTGTTGTGCCCTCAGGGCAAGCGGTTTGACCAAAATCGGGCTAAGAAATTGTCAAAATGTTCCAATTTGATATTTATCTGCGGGCATTATGAAGGTATTGATGAAAGGGTAAGGCTTTATTTGGCGGATGAAGTTATATCAATAGGTGATTATGTCTTAACCGGAGGGGAATTGCCGGCAATGGTGCTGGTTGATAGCATAGTTAGGCTTATCCCCGGAGTATTGGGAGATAAAAATTCCTTGAATTTTGAGTCATTCGAAGGTAATCTATTAGAATACCCGCAATATAGCAGGCCGGCGAATTTTAGAAAATGGTCCGTTCCTGAGGTTTTAGTTTCGGGTGCTCATGACAAAATTAGCGCATGGCGTAAGCTCCAGGCGCTTAAAAGGACAAGGCTTAGGCGGCCGGATTTAATCCACTAAAGATTTTATCGTTTTAAGATTAGGATTAATCAAAAAGTAAAAGCAACAGAAAGGAGCAGTAACAATGGACATAAAATCAATCGAGGCAGGATTTACCAAGAAAGAGATGCCTGCTTTTAATGTCGGAGATACCGTAAAGGTTCTCACCAGGATCCCGGAAGGTCCAGATAAATTCCGCCTGCATCCTTTTGAGGGTGTAGTGATTGCCAGAAAAGGCTCGGGTACCAAAATAAATTTTACAGTGAGAAAAGTTTCCTTCGGCGAAGGTATTGAGCGTGTATTCCCGCTTTATTCACCGGTTATCGAGCGTATTGAACTTATCCGTTCCGGCAAGGTCAAGCGGTCTAAGCTTTATTACTTGCGCAGCAAAGTCGGAAAACATGCAACCAAGATAGAAAGCAGAGAAGAGCAATCAAGTTAGTGCTGGCATACGAAAGAAAACTAAAAATTAAAGGTTTTGATTTGGTTATCGGAGTAGATGAAGCCGGCAGAGGACCGTTAGCCGGGCCGGTAGTAGCCGCAGCGGTACTCCTGAATAGTTTTAGTTTTTATAATCGTATTGATGATTCCAAGAAATTAACCCCTTTAAGAAGAAAAAACGCTTTTTCCGAGATAAGAAACAAATCCATATACGCGGTAACTCAAGTTAGCCATAAACAGATTGACCGGATCAATATCCTGCAGGCTACAATTTTAGCCATGCAAAAGTCAGTAGCTAAACTTGCTAAACAGCTGAAGCCTGCTGAGTTAAAACGTGTATTTGTGCTTATTGACGGTAATTTACGCCTAAAGTTGAATTTTCCTTACCAGAGTATTATCAGGGGAGACGGCAAGTCTTTGAGTATTGCCGCAGCTTCCATAGTCGCCAAAGTACACAGGGATAAAATTATGGATGCTTATGATAAAATCTATCCGCAATACGGTTTTATCAGGCACAAGGGATACCCGACAGAAGAGCATCGCAATGCTTTAAAAGAAATGGGGGCTTTGGGAATTCATAGAAAGAGCTTTTTAAGGTGCCTGGAGAACACATAGAATTCGGAAAGGCCAGCGAGAAAGAAGCGGCAGAATTTTTAAGATCACAAGGCTATAAAATCCTCCAAATAAATTATAGGACCAGGTTTGGGGAAATTGATATAATTGCAAGGGATAAAGAGTCAATCTGTTTTGTGGAGGTCAAAGGCAGGCATTCTCTTTGTCTAGGTGAACCATCTGAGGCCGTTTCATTTAAGAAGCAGAGCAATATTGCAAAAGCAGCTGTTTGTTATTTGAAGCTTAATAATCTTTTGAAGCATCCGGCTCGTTTTGATGTATTATCAATTTTATATAGGAATAATAAAGCCGAGGTATCCTTAATAAAAAATGCCTTTGAATTAAACGAAAATCTTACAATTTAAAACCATGAAATATAAAACTCAAAGTCTGGCTAAATACCTGGATGATCTTTCTGCAAGGCTTCCTGCTCCCGGAGGCGGTTCTGCCGCAGCTTTAAACGCGGCAATGGCCGCAAGCCTTATCAGCATGGTTGTCAACTTTACCTTAGGTAAGCTCAAGTATGCTGTGTTTGAAGCCGAGTTAAAAGATGTTTTGGTTGAATCCGAGCAATTAAAGAATGATTTCCTTGATTTGGTGGATTTGGATGTAGAGGCCTATCAGAGCAGGGATATCAGAAAGGCAATGGATGTGCCATTTATGCTTAGCCGCCTTTGTGCCCGGGCAGCTAAATTATGCCCGCCTTTGCTTAAGAAGGGTAATGTGGCTTTGTTAAGCGATGTCGCGGCAGCAGCAGTTTTGTTGGAATCGGCTTTTGTTTGTGCACGTTTTAATGTAGAGGTAAATTTGCAGAGCCTGGGAGATAAAAAATTAGCTCAAGGTGTAAAAAAAGAATTGAATCAGATGGATAAGATTATTAAAAGGATCCGTAAAAATACGGAGGACGGCTTTGGCAAAATTACTAGAAGGTAAACCCGTAGCTGAAAAAATAAAAGAAGCGATCAGGCTTAGCGTACAAAATTTAAAACAGGCCCCGGTGCTTGCCAGCATATTAGTCGGGAATAATCTTGGCGCAGCCAGCTATGTATCTTCTCAGGAAAAAACCGCAGCAAGCCTCGGCATAGCCTATAGGCTGTATAAGTTAAACGACAATATTACCGAGAATGTATTAATAGATCTCATCAACAAGCTTAATGCAGACAAAACTGTTAACGGAATTATTGTGCAAACGCCGCTTGGTCCCCAGATGGATTATAGAAAAATAAGCGAAGTAATTTCTGCGCAAAAGGATGCGGAAGGGATGCATCCTTTAAATATGGGGCATGTGATTTTCGGCAATAACCGGGCCGCTACTTGTACGGCCAGCGCGGTAATGGAGTTATTGAATTCAACAGGCATAGACTTGTGCGGCAAAGAAACGGTAGTGGTTGGTTCTAGCGAGATTGTGGGTAAGCCTCTTGCCTTGCTTTTATTGGAAAGACTGGCCACCGTTACTATTTGTCATATCGGGACAAGCAAAGCAGGAAAACTGAAAGAGCATGTGCGCAAAGCAGATTTGCTTATTTCGGCCGTAGGACAGGCCGGTATAATTAATGGTGAATGGATTAAGAAAGGCGCTATTGTAGTGGATGTGGGAATAAATCGTGCTAACGGTAAAATTGTCGGTGATGTGGGGTTTCAAGCAGCAGAAAAACGCGCTAGCTATATCACTCCTGTTCCGGGAGGGGTGGGTCCGCTTACGGTAGTTATCTTGATGCGTAACCTAGTCGAGGCAGCTAAACTTCAACAATAAGCTTTACGTTTCGAGTCAATAAGATTGTTTATAGTTATTTAGTTTGTTAGATGTTAGCGCAAAGTTTGCTATAGAAACCGGAATTCTGGAATAATTTATTGGTCGAAAGACTATAGGCAAAGTTCATAAAACCTTCGGTTTTCTCGGCCATCGCCCATAGGTTATCAACCCTTAATCTAAGAAAACATGATATTTAAAGAAAAAATACAGTCAGGGAAATTTATAATTACTTCGGAGAGCGGCCCGGATAAGGGGATCGAAGTAAAGAAATTACTGGATGAGGCTGAGCTTATTCGCGCAAAAGTAGATGCGATTAACGTTACGGATTTACAAAGTTCAGTAATGCGTTTAGGGTCTTTGGCGGTGAGTTATCTGCTTAAGCAAAAAGGTTTTGAATCGATTTATCAGCTTACCTGCCGTGACCGCAACCGGCTTGCCCTGCAGTCAGATTTGCTTTCTGCCGCCGCATTAGGATTGGAAAATATATTGATTACTACCGGCGACCATCCGATTAAAGGAGACCATCCGCAGGCAAAACCGGTTTTCGATTTGGACTCGGTTCAGTTACTCCAAGTTGCCAGAAAACTAGAAACCGGCCAGGACATGAACGGAAATAAATTGGCGGGCATATTCCCTAAATTCTGCCTTGGCGCAGTAGTCAATCCTAATTCAGAGCCGCTGGAACCTCAGATTATGAAAATGGAGAAAAAAATAGCCGCAGGGGCTGAATTTTTTCAAACACAGGCTATTTTTGACGAAAAAATTTTTGATAATTTTATTTCTAAGATTAAGCATATTAAAATTCCGGTTATAGCAGGTATTGTTTTATTAAAATCTTCGGCTATGGCTAATTTTATGAATAAAAATGTAGCAGGAATTTTTGTCCCGGATAATTTAATTAAAGAAATGCAGGAGAGTAAGGATAAGGCAGCTACTTCTATAGAAATTGCCAGCTCTTTGATTAAGAAATTAAAACCTTATTGCCAAGGGGTTCATATTATGCCAATCGGCTGGAATAAACTGGTGCCTGCGGTTCTAGAGGCAAGCGGGTTATAAATGGGGAATTTACCGCAGATACCCGGGGCCAGGAAAAAAGGGGTAATTTTAATAAGTTCCGATGATGATTTTAAAAAGTTAGAGGATTATCTTATCAATGATACTGTTTGTATTGAGGGTCCGGCGGAGTCAGCAATTGACTTAGCTAGATTAATTCATGAAAAATACAAAGTCGGCCTTAAGCTTTTAATCAAAGACCAAATTACCGCAGAATTGCCCGAAGATATTGAAGTTATCAATAGTCAGATCAAGGAGATTGTCGGCGAAGGCAGGGCAGAGGCGGTTAAATTAAGGGATGGTAAGGCCATCGGCGCCTGCCTGGTTATTTTTATTGATAAAGAAATAGCCGGTAACCTTAAAAAGAAAACTGTGAGCGAAGGTTTGGATAAATTATTAATAGAGCTTGGGTCAAAGGGCGCCGATAGCGCATTGCTCTTTACGCGGCAAGCTTTGGATAGCGCAATAGCCCAAAATGGCGAAAGTGCCAAGATTGAATTTGGCGAAACAAATTATTACCTGCCTTTAATTAATGCGCTTCTGAATGTTGAAGTAAAAACACTTAAAGATTGCTCGGATGTTTTTTATCAAGCTGAAGGTTTAGTTAATAATAAGGCAGCTTCCGGCGGGCTTACGGTTAATTCTTTAGCCGGCATGCTAAATAAAGGTATTGGCACTTTGATTTGCGAGGAGATCTTAGCCGCGTTAGCGGTATTAAATCACCAGCACCCTAAAGAAGGGCTGGGTTTTCTTCCGGATAAAATTCTGCGTTCACTCGGCCTGCAATTAGTTGACGGCAGGATATCTGGGATTGCTGTAATTTTGGGCCCGGCTAAAGATGAAAAAACGGCCCTGTATCTCATCCGTAGTTTTCAGTCTAAGGGCATTGTCAGTCTGCTGGCAGGAAGTGCGGGTGACAGAAGTTTCAGGCAGCAACTTGAAAATAAGGGTATAGGGATAGGGTTAGAAAATTATATTGTTCCTTTAGGCGATGATTATCTTTCTGCTATTTACGCCATAAATTTTGCAGTACGCGCGCCATTGATTTACGGAGGGATTAAGCCGGGTCAATGGGAAAAGGCTGCGGATTATGTCCGCGACCGGGTGCCTGCGTTTGTGCTCCTGCTTAGCCATGTCGATGAGCTTTTGGTAGCGACCGGTTTAGGCGCCCTTGCTTTTGGACTGCCAATAATCTCCGATTTAGATCTTCCGCAGTTAGCTAAAATAGATACCACATTATTTGAAGCTTTGGTTACGGAAAAAGATTACGAGAAGCTTCCTTCTAAGTGTATCCTGACGCGGGGAATTAAAGCTAAGATTTCTGAAGTTGCAGTCCCTGTGCCTTATGCCGCAGCATTTGAAGGTGAGCGTGTGCGTAAGGAGCAGCTGGCTGTTGAGTTCGGAGGCAAGGCAAGCGCGGCTGTCGAACTTTTGTCCATTGAGGATGAGGCAAATGTTAGCGACGGAAGAGTGGAATTAATCGGCCGTGATATAGATCAATTAAGCCAAGATGCTAAATCACTGCCTTTGGCAATTATGGTCAGTGTTTTTGGGCGCAAAATGCAAAGAGATTTTGAACCGATATTAGAGCGCCAGATCCATCGTTTTATAAATTATGCAATGGGGCTTATGCATATGGGGCAACGCGATATGGTTTGGATTCGGATTTCAAAAGATGCTTTTAATAAAGGTTTTCGGCTTAGGCATCTAGGGGTAATTTTGCATGCTATGTTGCATCAGGAATATAGCGCTATTGTGGATAAAATTCAGGTTAAGCTTTATACGAACCAAGAGGATGTCCAGAAGCTTTCGCTGGCTGCGCAAAAAGCATATAATGAGCGTGATGAGAGGATTGCCGGAATGACTGATGAAAGCGTGGATACTTTTTATTCTTGCCTGCTCTGTCAGTCTTTTGCGCCGAATCATGTTTGTATTGTTACTCCGGAGCGTTTAGGGTTATGTGGTGCATATTCCTGGCTTGACGCCAAGGCTTCTTTTGAAATTACGCCTACCGGGCCGAATCAGCCTGTTCTCAAAGGAAATCTTTTGGATGCAAGGCTCGGCCAATGGGATAATGTAAACGAGTTTGTTGAGCAGAAATCCAATCATACTATTGAGGCAGTCAGTATCTATTCGATGATGGACGGGCCGCAGTCTTCCTGCGGATGCTTTGAATGCATAGTGGCGATTATCCCTGAAGCTAACGGGGTAATGATAGTGCATCGGGATTATTCCGGCATGACTCCTTCAGGAATGAGCTTTACTACTTTAGCCGGTTCAGTCGGGGGGGGCGTGCAGACGCCCGGATTTTTAGGGGTGGGCAAATTATATATTTTAAGCAGGAAATTTATTTCAGCTGAAGGCGGGTTGGCCAGGGTCGTCTGGATGCCTAAAGAATTAAAAAACATTTTAGGCGATAAGCTAAAGGAAAGGGCAAACGAAATTAATCAGCCGGACTTATTGGATAAGATTGCCGATGAGGCGGTTGCGACAAGCTCCGAAGAGCTTTTAGTCTTTTTGCATAAAGTGGCCCATCCGGCATTGACCATGGATCCGATTATTTAATTTTTCTTGACGTCTATGTTTTAAATGTGTATAATATTTTCATAAATGAATAGAGATATCCTGCCCAAATACTTAATTATCATAGCTACAATATTATGCGTTTTCTGTTTTGCGGATTCGCTCTTTGCCAAAGGGGCTCCTGTTAAGCCTAAAGCGGCTGAAGACCATCCCTATACTTTAGAATCGCAAGCCCATAAATACAGAGAAGAAGGGGCTAGGCATCAAGCTATTGGTAATTTATCCGAAGCCAAGGGGTGGTATCAGAAGGCAGTTGCTTTAGACCCTAATTATGCCGTTGCTTATAATGATTTGGGGGTTATTTACGAAGCCCAAGGAGATCTTGATAAGGCTGAAGAGAATTATTTAAGGGCGATAAAAATAGACCCCGCTTATTTAAGTGCCTATACTAATCTGGCATTTTTTTATGAAAATAAGCGTAATTTAAAGAAAGCAGAGTTTTATTGGGCTAAAAGGTCAGCTTTAGGTTCTCCGGATGATCCTTGGGCGCTGAAGGCAGCTAATCGGCTGAAAGATATCCGTTCAGTCCTAAGCGATAGCGTATTTGCTGATCAGCGAGAAGAAGAAGTCCTCGATCTTATGGAAGATGTTACAGTAAGAAAATCCACGTTCAAAGAAGATAAGGAGCAGGCCCGCGATTATTTCAAGAAAGCCAGGCAAAGTTTTAATGATGGGGATCTTGCTTTGGCAATTAAGCTGGCTCTGGATGCACAGCAGCTGGAGCCAGACAATGAAGAGATCGAAGCATTCATTGAAAAGGCAGGGTTGAGAGCTTTGTCGCGATAGAAGCGTACCGCAAAATATCTTTCCTTATATTGAATTCCTTTTATAGTTGATTAATGGCTGAGAAAAGTTTATTCCTTATTGACGCGAATGCATTTTGCTATCGGGCTTACTATGCTTTAAAGGATTTAAGGACATCCCGTGGGCAGGAGACAAACGCGGTCTACGGGTTTGTCAACATCCTTAATAAGATATTAAAAGAGAAAAAACCGGATTATCTGGCCTGTTGTTTTGATGTTTCGCGAAAGACGTTCCGGCAGGAAAAGCTTGCGCAATATAAGATGCAAAGGCGCGCCATGCCCGACGGTCTGGTTAGCCAGATTCCTATAATTAAGGAGATTATTTCTGCCTACGGTATACCTATTTTCGAGAAGCCCGGTTTTGAGGCTGATGATATAATCGCCCAGCTTTCCAGGTCTGGCGCTAAAAAAAAGATCCCCGTGACAATAGTAAGCAGCGATAAAGATATTCTGCAATTAGTGGATAAATATGTCTCGGTTTTTAATCCCTATAAGGACGAGGGCACGCTTTACGATTTAGATAAAGTTAGGGAGTATTTTGGGGTTTCTCCTGAAAGGGTGCCGGACATTATTGCTCTTATGGGTGATGATGCGGATAATATTCCGGGAGTGCCCGGCATAGGAGATAAAACAGCGAAAAAGCTTATCATTGAATTCGGCTCTTTGGAAAAATTACTGGAAAATATCGCAAAGGTTGTACCTGAGAGAATAAGAGAGTCGATATCCGATAATCTTGAGCGGATAAGATTGAACAAAGAGCTTATCAGCCTAAATCAAGAAGTAGGGATAGAGCTTAATTTGAAAGAGGCTAAGGTTGGCACGCCGGATATAGCGGGGTTATCAAAGATATTTAAAAGGTTAGAATTTAAAAAGCTATTAGGCGATCTTGGTACTTCAGATGATAAAGATATTAAGGCCAATTTGTTTTATTGCAGCCAAACGGAGTTGAAAAATTTAATGAATCATGCTGAAGAGATCGCTATTTTCGGTTCGGGTGTTAATGAACTTTATTTTGCGATCGAAGGTAAAATCTTTAATGCTCAATCCGCCAAAGAATGCATAAAAACTGTTATCGCTGATGAAAAAATAAAGAAAACCGGACACGACCTTAAGAAATTAAAGGTTTTGCTTTTTAAGGAAGGCCTGGAATTAAATGGTGCGGATTTTGATACTATGATCGCAGCCTATTTATTAAATCCATCGCGGGCAAGTTATTCGCCTGTGGATCTGGCATTGGAGAACTTAGGCGATTTTATCCGGGAAGGTTCATTGAACACCTTGGATACCTTGGCCCTTGTGCTTAAATTAAAACCCGTATTAAATGCAGCCTTGCTGGAAAAGGGGCTAATTAAATTATTTACCGAGCTTGAGATGCCTTTGGTTAGCATATTGGCTCAGATGGAGATCGACGGAATAAAACTGGATTTGGTTTTTCTTAAAGAGCTTTCGGGCGAGATAGAAAAGAGGTTAATAAAATTAGTTTCGGATATTTATGAAGCAGCCGATACGCAGTTTAATATCAATTCTCCGAAACAGCTAGGGAGCGTTTTATTCGAAAAGCTTAAGTTGCCTGTAATTAAGAAGACTAAGACCGGCCCATCTACGGATGAAGAAGTATTAAAGCGCCTGCAGGATAGGCATGCGCTCCCCGCTTTTTTATTGGAATACAGGCAGCTGACCAAATTAAAGAATACTTATGTCGATGCTTTGCCTAAATTAGCGGACCAGAAGACCCAAAGAGTGCATACATCTTTCAACCAGACGGGAACCGAAACAGGCCGGCTTAGCTCAAGTAATCCTAATCTGCAGAATATCCCCGTTAAAACCGATATCGGCAGTAAAATTAGGCAGGCGATTATTGCATCGGACAAGGATAGCTGTCTATTGTCCTGCGATTATTCTCAAATAGAATTAAGGGTGCTTGCGCATTTATCAGGGGATAATACGCTGGTTAAAGCGTTTAGCCTTGATCAGGATGTGCACCGCTTGACCGCTTCTTTAATTTATAATATTACCGAGAGAGAGGTTAATGATGATATGCGCGAAGTAGCTAAAAGGGTAAATTTCGGGATTATTTACGGCCAGAGCGCATACGGTTTAAGCAAAGATTTGGGTATTTCTGTAAATCAAGCCCAGGATTTTATCGATGCATATTTCCTGCGTTACCCCAAGGTAAAAGAATATATCGATTCGCAGATTAAAAAGGCCCAAGAGCAAGGTTTTGTTACTACTCTCCTGGGAAGGAGAAGGTATATCCCGGAGATTAATAATAAAAATATTGGAATTAGGCAATTTGCCGAGCGTCAGGCGGTAAATACTCCCATTCAGGGCACAGCCAGCGATTTGATTAAATTGGCGATGATTAATATATCCGCAGGGATTAAGATAAAAGGCTTAAAAGCTAAAATGATTTTACAGATCCATGATGAGCTGGTTTTTGATTTACCATCGGATGAATTGAATGTGCTCTGTTCTTTGGTAAAAGACAGAATGGAGAATGTTGTAAAGTTTGATGTCCCGATAAAGATAGATATAAAAAAAGGCCCTAATTGGCTTAAGATGTCAAGTTTAACTCCTAAGGAGGTTGGACAATGAAGATAGCTGTGCTGGCTTCTGAAGTCTTGCCTTTTGCAAAAACAGGAGGGCTTGCGGATGTGGTTGGCGCTCTGCCTTTAGCGCTTCAATATTGCGGCCAAGAGGTAATTGTTATTATGCCGCGCTATAAATGTGTCACGGATTCCAAATTTAAGATTAACAGGGTTTCTGAAGATATATCGTTTTCAGTTATCGGAAATAACCTCAAGGTTTATTTTATAGAAAACAGCTCATATTTTGCCCGTGATGGTTTATACGGGGATAAGAATGGAGATTACAAAGATAACTTGGAACGATTTTCATTTTTTTGCCGCAGGGCCCTTGACCTATTGAAAGAAATCAATTATCCTGCCGATATTCTGCACCTGCATGACTGGCAGGCAAGCCTCATTCCCGTTTATTTAAAGAACATCTATGCGGCTAAAGGTTTTTACAGCAGAATGAAATGTGTTTTGACTATCCATAATACCGGATACCAGGGTATTTTTGAGAAGGAAAAATTTGCCAAGCTTGGTCTTAGCTGGGATTTATTCGGTATTAACGGTCTTGAATTCTACGGTAAGGTTAATCTGCTTAAAGGCGGGATAATCTTTTCAGATTTTATTAACACCGTAAGCCCTACTTATGCCAAAGAGATACAGACCAAGGATTTTGGTTTTGGTTTAGACGGCCTTTTAAGGGAGCGAAAAGAGGTTTTAAGTGGAATACTAAACGGGCTGGATTATTCTGTTTGGGATCCTATGGTGGATAAATTTATTATTCAGAATTTTTCCGCGGAGACTTTAGAAAGCAAGGTTTTTAATAAAGAGGATTTACAAAAAAGGTGCGGGTTGCCGTTGAATAAAGATATCCCTGTTTTAGGTATCGTTTCGCGCTTAGCCGAGCAGAAGGGTTTTGATGTTCTTGCTGAAGCCCTAAGCAAGCTTTGCAAGATGGGATTGCAGTTGGTCATTTTAGGGACTGGAGATTTAAAATACCATCAGATTCTAAAAAACGCATCCGAGAAATACCCCGGGGTTATTTCTTTAAATTTAAAGTTTGACGATCCTCTGGCGCACAAGATCTATGCCGGAAGCGATATTTTTCTTATGCCGTCCAAATATGAGCCTTGCGGGCTCGGGCAATTAATAAGTTTGCGTTACGGCACTATACCTCTGGTTTTTAAGACCGGAGGCCTGAATGATACTATAAATGCGAAAAACGGTTTTCTTTTCTCCGATTATTCCAAAGATGGGCTATTGAGGGCCCTTGACCATGCCCTGTTAGTTTTTAAAAATAAGGCCAAATGGGCTTGCCTTATGACCAATGCCATGAATTGTAATTTCTCCTGGAGTATTTCTGCCGGTAAATATATTAAACTATATGCAAAAGCAAGGGCGCGCTAAATTTGTTTTGGGGATTACCGGCAATATTGCCTGCGGTAAAAGTACGGTCTCTAAGATGTTTAAAACAAGGGATTCCCTTTTAATCGATGCTGATGTAATTGCCCGCATGTTTTTGGCGAAAAACAGGAGAATTTATGAAAAGGTCAAAGCGGCTTTTGGAGAGGGAATTCTTAAGCCTGATAAACGTATAGATCGGAAGAAATTGGGAAGAATAGTTTTTGCCGACAGTTCAGCGTTAAACAGGCTTAATAAAATAATCCATCCTGCGTTAATCAAGGAAATTAAACGGCTTATTAAGAAATCAGATAAGAAAATAATAGTTTTAGACGCGGCCTTAATTATTGAGGCGGGTTTAAGAAAAATAGTCGATAAATTAGTTGTAGTTACAACCCAAAGGCAACAGCAGATCCAGCGCCTCATGCAGAGAGGGGTGTTTAGAAAGGAAGATATTGTGATGAGGATGAAATCCCAGATTTCGCAAAAGGAAAAATTACGTTTTGCGGATTTTATTATAGATAATAGCGGACAAATCAGAAAAACCGAAAAACAGGTTTCCGAAATAAGGAGGAAGTTGTGGAAAAGTTAGATATTAAGAATCTTAAAGACATGAAGATCAGCGAATTAAACAAGCTTGCCAGAGAGTTAAATGCAAACGGTACAAGCGGCTTAAAGAAACAGGACCTGATTTTTAAAATACTTCAGGCTCAGGCAGAAAAAGAAGGGCTGATGTTCGGTGAAGGTGTGCTTGAAATACTCCCCGAAGGTTTTGGTTTTCTAAGAAGCCCGAATTATAATTATTTACCTTGCCCTGATGATATTTATATTTCACCCTCGCAGATTAGAAAGTTTGAATTGCGTACGGGAGATACAGTGAGCGGGCAGATCCGTCCGCCCAAAGAGGGTGAAAAATATTTTGCTTTGCTTAAGGTTGAGGCGGTGAACTTTGAAAATCCCGAGGAGGTAAAAGAAAAAGTCCTTTTTGATAACCTTACTCCGGTTTATCCCCGCGCGGCGTTTAATATGGAAACAAAGCCCGATGAGATATCTATGCGCATTATGAGCTTGTTAACTCCTATCGGCCGGGGGCAGCGCGGTTTAATTGTTGCTCAGCCCTATAGTGGAAAAACAGTTCTATTGCAGAAGATTGCTAACGCCATTACTACCAATAATCCGGATGTAATTCTTATCGTTTTGCTTATTGATGAGCGCCCGGAGGAAGTTACGGATATGCAGCGCAATGTTAAGGGAGAGGTAATCTCCTCTACTTTTGATGAGCCGCCGGAACGCCATGTTCAGGTTGCTGAGATAGTTTTAGAAAAAGCAAAGCGCCTGGTTGAGCATAAACGCGATGTAGTTGTTCTTTTGGATAGTATAACCCGCCTTGCCCGCGCCTATAACTCGGTCGTGCCCCATAGCGGCAAAGTACTTTCGGGCGGCATTGATTCTAACGCCCTCCAGAAACCAAAAAGGTTTTTTGGCGCGGCGCGCGCCGTAGATGAAGGCGGAAGCCTGACAATCATCGCAACGGCGTTAGTCGATACCGGAAGCCGCATGGATGAAGTTATCTTCGAAGAGTTTAAGGGTACGGGAAATATGGAAACTCAGCTTGACCGCAATCTCTTCCAACGCAGAATATATCCGGCAATAGATATTAAGCGTTCTAATACCCGCCACGAAGAACTTTTAGTTAAACCGGATGTGCTGCAGAAGACATGGATCTTAAGGAAAGTATTGAACGAATTAAATAACGTAGAGGCGATGGAGCTATTGATCGAAAAATTAAGTAAAACCAAGAATAACGAAGAATTCTTAAACAGTATGAACCAGAAATAATAAAAAGGAGTGAGTAAAATGAAAGACAAAGTTCATCCTAATTACAAAGAGAGCACGATTGTCTGCGCTTGCGGTGAGACAGTGCATACCCGGTCGACTAAGCCAAGTATCCGCGTTGAAATTTGTTCGAAATGCCATCCGTTTTTTACCGGAAAGCAGAAGTTGGTAGATTCTGCCGGACGCGTGGATAAGTTCATGAAGAAATATGGGAAAAATAAGTAAAGCCAATTTTAAGATTTAGGATAAGGTTGAATCAAACTAACTGATATGTTTGAACAATTAGAGAAACTAGTTGCGCGTTATGCAGAGCTTGAGCATCTTTTGGCCAGCCATGAACAGATTGCCGATAGGGATCAGTATAATAAGCTGGCTAAGGAGCTTTCTGATATTAAAGAGACCGTTATGCTGTTGGCTGAGTATAAGAACTTGGTTAAGCAGGCAAAGGATCTTGAGATAGCGCCAGGCGAAAAAGATGACAAGGAGTTCCTCGAGTTAGCAGAAGAGGAATTTAAGGATCTGGAAGCAAAAAAGACAGAGATTGAACTAAAGTTGAGAAAAATAATGGCTGGCGAGGATAAGGATGCCGGCCGTAATTGTATTATCGAAATCAGGCAAGGTACGGGTGGAGATGAGGCAGGCCTATTCGCGGCCGATCTTTACCGGATGTATTCAAAATTTGCAGCGGCAAAGGGTTGGGTGATTGAACCTATGTCAAGCAGCGTCAATGAAGCCGGGGGTATTAAAGAAATTGTTTTTGGCGTAAAAGGCAAAGATTCCTTCCGCTTGCTTAAATTTGAAAGCGGAGTACACCGCGTGCAAAGGGTTCCGGCAACTGAAGCGCAGGGAAGAATCCATACTTCTACGGCGACGGTTGCGGTATTGGTAGAGCCGGAAGAGGTCGATTTGATTATTGAACCGAAGGATTTGAGGATTGATACTTACCGTTCAAGCGGGCCCGGAGGGCAGCATATGCAGAAAACCGATTCAGCGGTCAGGATAACGCATATACCAACCGGAACAGTGGTTGCCTGCCAGGATGAACGTTCGCAGATCAAGAATAGGGCCAAGGCAATGAGGGTTTTGCGCGCGCGTATTTTAGAAGCAAAAATCGAGGCAGAGGTAAGAAAACAATCCAGCGCCAGAAAGATCCAGATCGGTACCGGCGACAGGAGCGAAAAAATCCGTACTTATAATTTTCCTGACCGCAGGGTTACTGACCATAGGATTAATTTTACTTCGCATCAGTTAGAGGCAATTCTTGAGGGGCAGATGGAGGAGCTTTTCGAGGCCCTGTTAAAGGCAGAATCAGATAAGAGGGGCCAAATGAATGAATGAGGCCGAATTAGTATTGACTCATGTTTTAAATTGCGACAGATTGTCTCTGTATATAAATAAAGATTCCACTTTAGGCAAATATCGGTCTGTTTTAATCTCTAAAATATTAAAGCGCAGGATTGCCGGTGAGCCGCTGCAATATATCCTGGGCTCGAGTAATTTTATGGGTTATGAGTTTAAGGTTGACAGGCGCGCGTTGATCCCCCGTGCGGAAACGGAAATCCTGGTTCAAGCAGCGATAGAGGAATTAAAAACAATGAATACTGCTTGCCCGAAGGTCCTTGACCTGGGAACAGGTTCAGGTTGTATTGCTGTGGCAATAGCTAAAGCATTACCGCAATCAATCGTATGGGCGACTGACATATCGAAACAAGCTTTGCAGCTAGCCAGAGAAAATGCCCGCTTTAATAATGTGGATATTAAATTTTTGAATACGGATATTTTCAGTGTTTTAAAGGGTTCGGAAGAGAAATTTGATTTAATCATCAGTAATCCGCCTTATATTCCAGTTAATCAACTTAGTGCTTTGGCCAAAGAAATATCCTTTGAACCGGTTCAGGCCTTAGAAGCGGGAATCGATGGATTGGATTTTTACCGCCGAATAGTTATTGAGGCTCCGGTTTATTTGCATGATAACGGGCTTTTAGCCTTTGAGGTGGGGATTATGCAGTCTGGCCCGGTTAGCTCCATGCTTTTAAAGGAGAATTTTCATGATATAAGGGTAATTAATGATTATAATAATATTGAGCGGGTCGTAACAGGTAAAAAAAGGATTTCTTGATATGGATAAATTAATTATTGAAGGCGGGGCAAGATTACAGGGAGAGGTTACGGCCTCCGGGGCAAAGAATGCAGTGTTACCGATACTGGCAGCAACCCTGCTTACTAATGAGCCATGCGTTATTAAGGGCGTGCCATGCCTGCGGGATACTAATAGTATGCTTAAAATTTTGCGCTCATTGGGTAAAATTGCCGAGTTTGACAAAGGCAGGGTTAGTATTTGTTCGGGCAAAGCGGAAAATTACATTGCCGAATACAAACTGGTTTCTACTATGCGCGCTTCATTCTGTGTTTTGGGGCCGCTTTTAGGTAAATTAAAAAAAGCAAAAGTTTCTCTCCCAGGAGGATGCATCATCGGAGTGCGCCCCGTTGACCTGCATTTAAAAGGCATCAAGGCCTTGGGTGCCGATATTAGCATTGATTCGGGTTATGTGGTGGCTAAAGCTAATAAATTGCGCGGCGCCTATATCTATTTAGGCGGGGTTTATGGTTCTTCGGTCTTAGCTACTGATAATGTCATGATGGCTGCGGTTTTAGCTAACGGCAAGACCGTAATAGAGTCTGCGGCTTGTGAGCCGGAAGTGGTGGATTTAGCGGAATTTTTGATTAAGATGGGCGCTAAGATTAAAGGTCATGGCACTCCGGTAATTGAAATCGAAGGCGTGAAGCATTTGCACGGCGCAATGCATTCGATAATTTCTGACCGCATTGAAGCAGGCACATTGATTTTAGCCGCGCTAATCACCGCGGGGGATGTCTTAATTAAAAATATCCAATATCAACATTTGGGTGCTTTACTTGACAAATTAGATGAAGCCGGCGCCCACATTAAGCGCAGCGAGGGATCTTTGCGTGTTAAGGGTAATAAAAGGCTAAAGGCGATTAATATTACTACGCTTCCCTATCCGGGATTCCCTACGGATATGCAGGCGCAGATAATGAGCCTGATGTCGGTTGCCGAAGGCATAAGTGTGATCACCGAGAAAATCTATCCCGACAGGTTTATGCATGTGTCCGAGCTTAACCGTATGGGGGCCCATATTCAAAGAGAGGGGCCGCATGCAATAGTAGAAGGGGTGAGGAATTTAAGCGGTGCTCCGGTTATGGCAAGCGATTTGCGTGCCTCAGCAGGTTTAGTTTTAGCCGGCCTAGCCGCACGCGGCAAAACTTCTATTTCAAGGATTTATCATTTAGAGCGCGGTTATGAGTTTATCGAGGATAAATTAATTAACTTAGGCGCGAAGGTGTGGAGAGAAAAAGAATAAGTTCTTAGTTCGTAGGTTTTCCTACGGGCTACGAGTCAAGAGTTAGGAACTGGTTTTATCGACTATGGTCCATAGTCTATCGGCCATTCTTTGGGGAGATTTAAATGATATTAATGATTGATAACTACGACTCATTCACCTATAACCTTGTGCAGTATTTGGGAGAATTAGGGGAGAAGATTCTGGTCTACCGCAATGATGCGTTGACTGTCGGGGATATTAAAAAACTTGATCCGGAAAAAATTGTTATATCTCCGGGCCCGGGTAGGCCGGAAGACGCCGGTATCTCATGTGAAGTCATAGGCAGCTTTCTCGGGAAAATCCCTATTTTAGGGGTTTGTTTGGGGCATCAGGCAATAGGTTATTATTTCGGAGCCAAAATCATTCAGGCAAAAAAGCTAATGCATGGAAAAACCTCCAAGATTTATCATAATAAGAAAGACATCTTTAAAAATATTCCGAGTCCATTTCTGGCTACGCGTTACCACTCGTTATTAGTGGACAAAAAAAGCCTGCCTTCATCTCTTGAGATAACCGCCTACACTGATGAAAATGAAATTATGGGGTTAAAACATAAAGAGTATCCTATTTGGGGAGTGCAGTTTCATCCTGAATCAATACTTACTAAAAGCGGGAAACAGATTTTAGATAATTTCATTCAAATAAAATGATCAAGGACCTAATCGCCCAGTTGGCTAATAAAAAAGATTTAACTGATCTTCAAATGCAGCAGGTAATGCGGGAGATTTTAAGCGGGCATGTTGATACCGCGGATATTGTTGCTTTTTTAACTTCTTTAAACGATAAGGGGCAGACTGTCGCCGAATTAACTGCGGCCGTGAACGTAATGCTTAAATACGTTGAGCCGATTGTCGTCGACCGGCCAAACATTTTAGATACCTGCGGAACCGGCGGGGACAAGAAAGGTTCCTTTAATATTTCGACAATTACCGCTTTTGTAGCAAGCGGTGCCGGGGTTACGGTGGCCAAACACGGTAACCGTTCAGTATCGAGTAAATGCGGCAGCGCTGATATCTTAGAGGCTTTGGGCGTTAATATTAATATGGATAGGGAGAAAATTAAGAAATGCCTTCAGGAGATAGGGATTGCTTTTTTGTTCGCTCCAAACCTGCATCCGGCAATGCGTTTTGTGCTGCCCGCCCGGAAGCAAATTGCCCAGAAGACCATATTTAATATTTTGGGCCCCTTGATTAATCCTGCGCGGGCAACTAATCAATTAATCGGCGTGTATTCTAAGGAATGGGCTTTGCCTCTTGCGCAAGTATTATATAATTTAGGTTCAAAACATATTTTAGTAGTTCATGGTTCAGATGGCCTTGATGAGATAACGACTACCGGCAAAACATATGTTGTTGAGATGAATAATGGGGTATTGAAAGAATATGATATTTCTCCGCAGGAGTTTGGTTTAAAGACATCCTCACCGGAGGATTTATTAGGAGGTTCGGTAGCCGACAATGTCAATATAGCTCAAGAGGTGCTCGCAGGAAAAAGCGGCCCGAGACGGGATATCGTTTTATTCAACGCTGCCGGTGCAATTTATGCAGCAGATAAAGCTAAAACAATCAGCGAAGGATTAATCCTTGCAAAAGAATCAATTGATTCAGCCCAGGCATTGAAAAAACTTCAGTTATTAAAGGAGTATTCTTAAGAAAAAATGGTAAAAACCGATATTTTAAAGAAGATTGTCGCAAAAAAGAAGGAAAGAATTATTTTAGCCAAACAGCAGCTAAACGAGGATGGCCTGAAAGCGAAATTAAAAGATCTGCCGCCAACGCGCCCGTTTAGGGAAATAATCGGTAAGCCGCGTCAAATCGCTCTGATTGCTGAAATTAAGCAGTCTTCGCCTTCAGCGGGAGTGATCCGCCAGAATTTAAATTTAAGAGAAGTCGCCATGGCCTATCAGGAAGCTGGCGCTCAGGCAGTTTCTGTGCTAACCGAAGAAGATTTCTTCGCAGGTAATCCCGCTTATCTAAGTGAGGTAAAAAATGTATTTAGCGGACCGGTATTAAGGAAAGATTTTATTTTAGAGAGCTACCAGGTTTATGAGTCGCGTTACTTAGGTGCTGATGCAATTTTATTAATTGCCGGCCTCCTAACCAAAGAAAAGTTAGCGGAATTTATGCAGATTGCCGATAGTTTGGGCCTTGATTATCTGGTTGAGGTGCACGATGAAAAAGAATTAAAGAAGGCACTTAGCCTGAAAATCCCCGTGATCGGGATAAATAACCGTAATTTAAAAACACTGGAGGTTGATTTCAAGACTACCGAAAAATTATTTACATTAATCCCTAAAGATAAAATAGTGGTTGTAGAAAGCGGGATTAAAAATTCTCAGGATGTTTTATTCTTAAAGATTCTTGGGGCAAGCGCGGTTTTGATCGGGACGGTTTTTATGCAGTCCGACGATATAAAAAGTAAAGTAAGCCAGGTTATGGGGTGGTAATTAGTTCTTAGTTCGTGAATCGTAGAAAACCATGTATAATTTAAAGACTAAAGTTGCAAGCCTAAAAGGGCGCACAAAGCCTAGGCTAGAGATGAATTTTTAGACTTTAGTCTTTCGACCTTTGGCCAAAGATGATAAAAGTTAAAATATGCGGAGTAACTAATTTAGAAGATGCCCTTGCATGTTATTTTGAAGGCGCAGATGCATTAGGATTTGTTTTTTATAAAAAAAGCCCGCGCTATATAAGCCCGAGCGCGGCAAGAAAGATATCCCTGATTTTACCGAAGAAAATCAAGCGGGTAGGAGTTTTTGCTGATGAACCCGTTTCGAGAGTAAAAAAAATTTCCAGCCAGTGTAATTTAGATATGCTGCAGTTTCACGGCCAGGAGTCCCCAGCATATTGCCGCAAATTTAAAGGATATAAGGTAATTAAGGCTTTTAGAATAAGCAGAAAAGAAGATCTCCACGGGGTATCCAAGTATAATACCTTTGCCTATTTATTTGATAGCTTCTCGAATAATCAATTAGGCGGTACGGGGAAAAGATTTAACTGGAAAATGCTTGCGTATCTAGGTAAAATAACTCCTATTATGTTTTTATCGGGAGGTTTAACTTCTTCTAATGTAGCAAGGGCAGTCAAATTATTAAAACCCGGCTGGGTAGATGTATCAAGCAGTTTGGAAGATGAGCCCGGTAAAAAAAATCATAAAAAAATAAAGGAATTCATGAAAGAGGTTTCTAGATGAATAACAGGGTGCCGGATAGAACAGGGCATTTTGGGGAATTTGGCGGCAGGTTCGTCCCCGAGACGTTAATTTATGCCCTTGATGAATTGGAAAAAGAATATTTAGAGGCAAAAAAGAACAAGGAGTTTGCTAAAGAGTTTTCCTTTTTGTTGCGTGAATACGCAGGCAGGCCTACGGCATTATATCTGGCTAAAAACTTAAGCCGCCATTTAGGGATAATGAAGATTTATTTAAAACGGGAAGACTTGCTGCATACCGGTTCTCATAAAATCAATAATACCTTAGGTCAGGTGCTTTTGGCGGTTAAAATGGGCAAAAAAAGGTTAATTGCGGAAACTGGGGCAGGCCAGCATGGAGTTGCTACTGCAACTGTTGCAGCTTTATTCGGTTTAAAATGTGACATATATATGGGCCAGGAAGATATTGGCCGCCAGGCCTTGAATGTTATGCGCATGAGGTTATTGGGCGCAAGAGTCATCAGCGTAAAAAGCGGAACGCAGACTCTAAAAGATGCGATGACCGAAGCTTTGCGTGATTGGGTTACTAACGTGCGCAGCACTTATTATGTTATCGGAACGGTGGCCGGGCCGCATCCTTATCCTGAGATGGTGCGTAATTTTCAATCTGTGATTGGCCGCGAGGCAAGGGGGCAGATTTTAAATAAGGAAAACCGTCTTCCTGATTATTTAGTGGCTTGTGTCGGAGGCGGAAGCAATGCCATAGGTTTATTCCATCCTTTTTTTAATGATTCAACGGTAAAGATGATCGGAGTTGAAGCCGCAGGCTTGGGGTTATCAAGCGGGAAACATTCGGCAAGCCTTGAGGCAGGTTCGGTCGGGGTACTGCATGGTTCTAAATCAAAGATTTTGGAGGATAAATTCGGCCAGATCAAAAATGCCCATTCAGTTGCCGCGGGCCTTGATTATCCGGGGGTGGGACCGGAGCATGCTTATTACAAAGAAATAAAAAGGGCTGATTATGTGGCAATTACCGATAAAGAGGCTATGGATGGGTTTAGGCTTTTATCACAAGTTGAAGGAATTATTCCTGCATTAGAATCCGCACATGCCATTGCTTATTTAAAAAAGTCAGCTAAATATTTTAAGAAAGCGGTAGTTATAGTTTGTCTTTCCGGAAGAGGGGATAAGGATTTACATGAATCGTATTAAGGAAAAATTTGCACTATTGAAGAAACGGAATAAAAAAGCCCTTATAGCTTTTATAACCGCGGGTTTTCCGGATTTACCTGCGACAGCCAGGCTTGTCTTAAGCTTTGAAAAGAGCGGGGTAGATATAATTGAATTAGGCGTGCCTTTTTCTGATCCATTAGCTGATGGCCCGGTTATTCAGGAAGCCTCGGCATATTCCCTTAAAAAAGGGGTTAATCTGCAGAAGATCCTAAACTTAGTAAAGAAATTGCGTAAGAGTACCGGTATCCCGATATGCCTGATGACTTATTATAATCCTATTTTTCGTTTTGGAGAGAAAGAATTTGTTGATCAAGCTGTAATTTCAGGAGTTGACGGGATTATTGTTCCGGACTTGCCGCCGGAAGAGGCAAGGGAGTTTATCCGTTATGCGGATAAATCAGGGCTTATTAACATTTGTTTTATTGCGCCGACTAGCTCAGGCGAGCGGATTAAAGCAATATCAAAAAAAGCAAAAGGTTTTATTTACTATGTTTCATTAACCGGGGTAACCGGTAAGCGTAATAATCTAAGCGCTGATTTAAAAACCAACCTTGCTAAGATTAAAAGGTTTACCTCTTTGCCTGTTTGTGTTGGTTTTGGTATTTCTGGAGCGCAACAGGCTCAAGAGGCCTCTAAATTTTCAGACGGAGTAATTATCGGCAGTGCAATTGTTGATAAAATTAGGAAGAATCTCGGCAGCCGCAGTATGGTTGAAAGGGTGGCTAAGTTTGTCAGGAGCCTTAATGTATAAAAAGACCAAATTAAGTAACGGCTTAAGAATAGTTTCAAAACGTAATAGCGGCGTGCAATCAGCATCTTTGGGGATATGGATTAAGATTGGCGGACGTTACGAAACAGCTGACCAGAAGGGGATCTCGCATTTTTTAGAGCATCTTCTTTTTAAGGGCAGTGCGAAATATTCCTGCCGTGCTATAAAGGAATTAATTGAAGGGGTCGGAGGCTCATTAAATGGTTTTACTTCCGAAGAACTGACCTGTTACCTGGTTAAAATCCCCAAACGGTATTTAGCATCTTCTTTGGACATTTTGTCCGATATAGTAGCGTATCCATGTCTCAAGCAGGCGGATATTGATAAAGAAAGAACGGTTATCTTAGAAGAGCTTAAGATGTATAGGGATCTCCCGCAGAGCTATGTTTATGAGCTGTTGGATGAACTGCTTTGGCCAAAACAGGCCCTGGGTGCTCCGATAATCGGCACGGTTGATTCGGTAACGAAGATTAACCGCCAAAGTTTGAAAAATTACCAGTCCAGGCATTACACTGCCCCTAATATCGTAATTAGCGCAGCAGGTTTGGTTGACCATGATCTCTTGGTTAAAAATGCTTCCTCCATTTTTTCATTACAGAAAGAAGCTAAATTTAATGAATTTACCCCGGTAAGGGAAAACCAAGATAGGCCGCAGTTAAAAATCTTCCATAAGGAAACCGAACAGACGCATATGGCTTTGGGTTTTCATGCCTTAAAGCGGGATCACCCTTTAAGGCATGCGCAGTCAATATTGCATATAATCTTGGGCGCAAATATGTCCAGCAGGCTTTTTAATGAAGTCAGGGAGAAAAGAGGCTTAGCTTATGAGATTGGTTCCGCTCTTAAGCGTTTTACCGATACCGGGGCTTTTCTTGTGCACGCGGGGATCGATAATTCTAAAGTAGAAGATGCTTTAAGTTTGATATTTAGGGAATTGGGTAAGACTAAGAAAGCTCTCCTGCCCATTGATGAATTCAGGCGCGCAAAAGAATTTTATCTGGGCCAACTGGCTTTAGCTTTAGAGGATACCATGGAGTATATGCTTTGGATGGGCGAGAGCGTTGCCTGCTTAGATAAAGTATATACTCTTCAGCAGGTTATTAAAGAAGTTAACAAGGTAAGTTTGGAGGATATACGTCAGGTTGCCGCCGGATTATTTAATAATAAAGCGATTAATCTGGCTTTAATCGGCCCGCTTGGTAAGCTTGAAGGAAGTATCTATGAGAAACTTAATTTAGGATAAAAATGTTATTATTGTTGATTTTACTGATTCTTCTGGTCTTGTCTTTCCTTTTCTCAGCCTCAGAGACATCGATAATCGGTTTGAGCAAGGTTCGGTTGCACCATATGCTGCAAAAAGGGGTCAAGGGCGCCCACGGCGTACAGCGATTGGTGGCTAAACTGGATAAAGTAATCGCTGCCATATTGATCGGAAACAATTTTACGAACATAGCCATCTCATCGATTGTAACCGGTATTTTCGTCCAGATTTACGGTTATAAATGGGGGGTTATTATCTCTACGTTTGTAATTACAATGGTTTTGCTTATTTTCTGCGAGGTAACCCCCAAGATACTCGCCTCTAAGCATACGGAAAAGATGGTCCTTATTACCGCTCCGCTGATGTGGCTGGCCCTTGTGATTTTTAAACCTTTGAATATATTTCTTATCGGGATTAGCAATTTTATTTTAAGAATTTTTGGTTTAAGCGTTTCTAAGAAGTCGCCCTTAATTACCGAAGAAGAATTAAAAACAATGATTGAGCTTGGCCAGCAGGAGGGGTTTTTAAGCGAGGACCAGCGTATGATGCTCCACCGTATCTTTGAATTTGGCGATACCCAGCTATTGGAGATAATGGTGCCTAAGGAAAAGATCGTTGCCGTTGATATAAATACTAATTCGGATAATCTGTTAAATATATTTGTTGAGGAGGGCCATGCCCGTCTTCCGGTTTATAAGGGCAATAAGGATAATATTGTAGGGATAGTCTATGCCCAGGATCTGCTTTACATATTACGCGAAAAAAGCCTGTTTTTGTTGCAGGACCTTCTTCATGATGCCTGTTTTGTTTCTAGCTCAACGCGGGTAAATGACCTTCTAAAAAGATTCCAGGCGGAGAAAATGCAGATAGCCATTGTCGTAGACAGAGACAGAAAGGCCTTGGGTCTGGTGACACTGGAGGACCTGATTGAAGAAATTGTCGGGGAGATAGAAGAAAAATACTCTGCGAGAAAATGCATGAGCAAATAAATTGACATCGAAATTAACCTGTGTTAAAATTATTTATAATCAGAACGATCTTGTGGTATAAAAAGGAGGAATCAAATGGCAGAAACAGGATATTGCGTAAAATGTAAAGGTAAGAAATCTATGAAGGATGAACAGAAAGTTACTATGAAAAATGGCCGCGCGGCAATGAAAGGCAAGTGTCCGGAATGCGGAACCGGAATGTATAAGATCTTAGGAAAGAAATAAACGGTCTTCTTTAGATAGGAGTAGAAAATAGACTCGAAAACTTTAGCGCAACGCATTGCTTGGGTTGCTAAGTCTAAAAAAGCCGAGCAGGTTGTTATTCTCGATGTTTCCAAGGTTGCCGGGTTTTGCGATTATTTTGTTATTGCAAGCGGTAATTCTTTAAGGCAGGCTACTGCGATAGCTCAGGCGATCAAGGATGACCTTGAAATAAAAAAAATAAAATCTCTCTCTAAGGTTTCTCCGAACGACGAATCAGGGTGGATAGCCCTTGATTATGTTTCTGTGATAGCCCATTCGTTTTATAAACCTGTGAGAGAGTTTTATTCTTTAGAGGGGCTCTGGTCCGATGCTAAAAGAGTAAGAGTGGGAACTCCTAAAAAATAGCTTACCCAATCTGCACCAACCGTTTCTTAAAACTTTAAAATGACGAACGATATTACAAAAGAGCTTATTGATTTAGTGGGCGCAGCTCTTAGGCACTTAGGCTACCTTAAGGATGGCCAAGAAGCGATTTTAATGGATCTTCCTACGGATAAGCGTTTTGGTGATTTTACCACTAATATTGCCTTAAAATTAAGTAAAGAGTTAAAACAGCAGCCTAGGGTCATTGCTAGCCGGTTAGTTGAGTTTATCCAGAAGGAAATAGCTAAGACAGGATTAAAAGAATTGGTTACTAAAGTAAAAGTAGAGGGGGCAGGTTTTATAAATTTTTATCTTAAAGAGGATTATTTTTATGAGAAACTGCGTAAGATAATTGCAGTAGGCAAAGAGGCATTAAAGGCGGATTTAGGAGGTACCAGGAAGGTTCTAATTGAATTTGTCAGCGCTAACCCTACCGGTTCTTTGTCGGTTGCCCATGCCCGTCAGGCAGCGGTTGGTGATTGTCTTGCCAGTATCTTGGATTTTCTAAATTTTCAGGTTTCGCGCGAATATTATTTAAACGATGAGGGTAACCAGATAAATATTTTAGGTAAGTCAGTCCAGCTTAGGCTTAAAGAATTACAAGGTGAAACGACAGAGTTTCCTGAGAACTATTATCAGGGCGATTATATCAAAGACATTGCCCAGGAAGCGCAAGCTAAGGGAATCAAAGAAGAAGATTTGGGTGATTTTGCTTCCGGGTACATCCTTAAAATTATTAAACAGGAGCTGGATGATTTTGGGGTTAAATTTGATTGTTGGTATTCACAAAAAGCGCTGGCTAAAAGTGGCAAGGTTGAGAAAGCATTTGAGCAATTAAAGCAAAAAGAATTCTTATATGAACAGGATGGGGCGCTTTGGTTTAAATCAACCGTATTTGGCGACGATAAAGACCGGGTGATTATTAAGAGCGATGGAAGTCAGACATACCTGGCTCCGGATATTGCTTATCATCAGGACAAGTTTGATCGTGGTTACAGCTGGCTGATTAATCTTTGGGGCCCGGATCATCATGGGTATATTAACCGTATTAAAGCTTCGATTGAGGCATTTGGGCATAATAAGGATGATTTGTCCGTAGTTATTGTCCAATTAGCTACTATTTTTCGCTACGGTCAAGAAGTGCAAATGTCTACCCGGCGCGGCCAGTATATAACTTTACGGGAAGTTTTAGATGAGGTGGGAAAAGATGCCGCAAGGTTTTTCTTTTTGATGCGCCGCACTTCAAGCCACTTGGATTTTGACCTTGAAGTAGCCAAAAAACAGAGTGCCGAAAATCCCGTATATTATGTGCAGTATGCGCATGCGCGTATTTGCAGTATATTACGCAGCAGTCCGCCTGCCGCAGGCATGGAAGGTTTAGACCTTTCTGTGCTTAAAGAAAAAGAAGAGCTGGGCCTTATTAAGAAAATGCTTGAATTTGAGGCAGTCCTTAATATTTGCTTGGTTACTTGCGATCCCTACATGCTTACGGTATATCTACAGGAACTTTCAGAAAGTTTCCATAAGTTTTATGATCTGCACCGTGTTTTGGGTCAGAGTGATGTTTTAACTTGCGCCCGGGTTGCCTTGATTACAGGTACAAAAATTGTTTTATCCTGCGGATTAGAGTTGTTAGGGATAGCCCAACCTGAGAAGATGTAAATGTCCAGTCACACAATCTTACGAATAGCCGCCCCGCATGTTTCCCTGCAGAATCAATTTGCAAAAGAATTAGGTATTTCAAAAATACTGGCCCAGATCTTGATTAACCGCAAGATAATTACCGCAGCTCAAGCAGAAAAGTTTCTAAAACCTTCAATCGCAGATTTATTTAGCCCGCACCTATTCACGGATATGCCTAAGGCAATCAGCTTGGTTAAAAAGGCAGAGGCTAATAATGAAAAAGTAATGGTTTTTGGAGACTATGATGTGGATGGGATTACTAGTACAGTTTTGCTTAAAAATAGGCTTGAGGCGATAGGTTTAGTTGTTCTACACCATATCCCCCATAGGATTACCGAAGGTTACGGGTTAAATCAAGATATTGTTGATTTTGCTGTGAAAAACCATGTTAAGCTTATGGTTACTGCTGACTGCGGTATAACCAACCATAAAGAGATAGAGGCTTTAAGACGGGCAAATATTGACGTGATTATTACGGATCATCATGAGCCGCAGAATTCAAATTTGCCAGGGGCATCCTGTATTATTAATCCAAAAGTAAAACATTCAACTTATCCTTACAGGGAGTTAGCCGGGGTGGGGGTGGCTTATAAATTTGCTCAAGGCCTGTCAGGTTCTTTGTTGCCCGATGATCTGGATTTGGTAACTTTAGGTACAATCGCAGATAGTGTGCCTTTAACCGGTGAAAACCGGATTATCGCCAAAGAAGGTTTGTTGAGGCTGCCGGAAACCAAAAGATGGGGTCTGCGCGCTATAATTGAAAATGCAGGCATTGAAAATAAGAAGTTTAATTCTACTTATGTAAGTTTTATTATTGCCCCCCGCTTGAATGCAGCCGGCAGGATCTCTAGCGCTGAGGTGTCATTAAAATTATTGATGAGCCGGAGTGAGGCAGAGGCGCAAAATTTATCCAGAGAATTAGAACAGCTAAATCGCCAGCGCCAGAAGATCGAAGGCAAGATTTTAGAAGAAGCGGAACAATTGATTAACGCACAGGTTAATTTTAAAGACCATAAAGTAATTGTAATTGCCAAAGAAGATTGGCATCAGGGTGTTTTAGGCATTGTTGCCTCTAAACTTGCCGACAGATTTTACCGTCCGGCAATAGTGATCTCTTTAAGTGAAGAGTTATGCAAGGGTTCGGCGCGTTCAATTAAGAATTTCCATCTTTTTAATGCACTTCTCGATTGTAAGGAGCTCTTAAACAGTTTTGGAGGCCACGCTCATGCCGCAGGTTTATTAATTACCAAAGATAATATTGATGATTTTAGGAAGAGTATCAACAGGCTGGCCAGCGACAGATTAACTTTGGAGGATTTGCTCCCCAGTAAGGATATTGATTTGGAAATTAGTTTTGCCGAATTAAATGAAGGTTTGGTTAAAGAATTAGAGCTTTTAGAACCGTTTGGCATGGAAAATCCCGAACCTTTATTTTATACGCGTTCTTTAAAGCTAAAAGGAGAAATACAGCTTTTAAATCGCGGGACACTAAAGTTTTGGGCAACCGATGGAGCTACTACTTGGCAGGTTATTGCTTTTGGTATGAGTGGTTTAAGAGAGAGCCTGCTGCAGGCAGAATTTTTTGATCTTATTTATACGCCAAAAATAGACAGCTGGCGCAGGGAAGAATCAATAATCCTTGAGGCCAAAGATATATTTTTTAAGTAGTGGGTCTAGGTTTTCTGGGGACTGCTTTTTTGAAATCGCCTTTTTTAATGCATTTGGCGCAGATAAAGACCCTCTTGGAAGTTCCCTCGACCACCATATTTACCTTTTGTAGATTAGGCAGAAATTTACGCTTGCTCCAGCGGGCAATCTTTGAACCTGTACCGCCTTTAGCTTTATATTGGCCCTTTCTGGATAATACTTTCCCTTGAAGTGCACCTTTTTTGCAGATTACGCATTCTTTTAACATTTGATTTCTCCTTCATTTAAGTTTTATAAGTATACTTGAAATTCAGGCATTGTCAAGATAGAATATAATTAGCTCTTAGCTCGTAGCTATGAGCTAATAGCTAGAAACCGAGTGTTTTCTGCCTTAGCCTTTTGTGCATGAATTTATGGAGGCCAGATTTTATCGACCATCGACTATAGTCTAGCGACCCTTATTTTGCTGTAAACAATGTTTTTCTAAGAGCTAAGAGCTAATATGAGCGCATACACATGTCCCCATTGCAAACAGCCGATATATGATGATGAGGCGTTGTTTTGCATTTTCTGCGGAGAGAGCTTAAATCGTAGTGTTGGTTTCATGGGCAGGTTGCGATACCCGAAGCATAAGATTGTATTCATTATTGCAATATTAGCAATATTAGCAGCGTTTGTACTGTTGATGGGATTTAGCTCTTAGCTATGAGCTAAGAGCTAGAAACCAAGTGTTTTCTGTTTAGCCTTTTAACCTTATTTTGCTGTAAACAATGTTTTTCTAAGAGCTAATAGCTACGAGCTAATAGCTAAAACCGATTTTTAAGAATTAAACTATGAATAAAGTATTAGAAGGTTTAAACAAAGAGCAAATTAACGCGGTCACTTTCGGCGATGGGCCTCTTTTAATTATTGCCGGAGCCGGAACCGGTAAGACCCGGGTAATTACCCAGCGTATTGCCTGGCTGATTAATCAGGATTTAGCTAAAACCGATGAAATCTTGGCGCTTACTTTTACCGATAAGGCAGCTAAAGAAATGCAGGAGAGAGTGGATATCCTGATGCCTTATGGTTATACTGATATCTGGATCTCTACATTTCATGCTTTTGGAGACCGCCTTTTGCGCGAGAATGCCTTAGTCGCCGGGCTTAATCCTGATTTTAAAGTACTCACTCAAGCCGAAGCCGCAGTATTCTTCCGCGAGCATCTGTTCGAATTTTCACTTACCTATTACCGCCCCTTAGCAGAACCCACGCGTTTTATCGAAGCGCTTATCTCATTTTTTAGCCGCGCTAAAGATGAGGATATTTCAGCCAAAGAATATTTAAGATACGCACAGGATTTTATGGTTGAAGCGAAAAATAAGCCGTTTGATAAGGCTAATGAGGAGCTGGCAGTGCAGCAGATGGAGGTAGCGGCTGCTTATCTTAAATATCAGGAGCTTTTAGCCAAAGAAGGGTTGATTGATTTCGGCAATCAATTTTATTTAAGCCTGCAGCTCTTGCGCCAGCATCCGTTGGTCCTGAAGAATTATCAAAAACAATTTAAATACATTTTAGTAGATGAATTTCAGGATACGAATTTTGCGCAATTCCAAATTGTCAAACTTCTTGCTGGTTCGACTAAAAATATTACCGTAGTTGCCGATGATGACCAGTGTATTTACCGCTGGCGAGGGGCTGCTTATAGTAATGTCTTAAACTTTATCGAGGAGTACCCTAAGGCAGAGAAGATCACTTTAATTAAAAACTACCGTTCCACCCAACCGATACTGGATAGCAGCTATCAGCTAATCCAGCACAATAACCCTGAACGTTTTGAGATAAAAGCAAAGATCAATAAGCATCTTATCGGCCTGACCGGTGGAGGCCCAAATCCCGTTCATTTGCACTTTGATACGCATTCTGCCGAAGCTGATAATGTAAGTAAGATTATACAAGATAAAGTAAGTTTAGGTAAGTATAAGTATAGGGATTTTGCTATTCTTGTGCGTTCTAATTCCGACGCTATGAGTTTTATTCAGTCATTAAATATGTTGAGTATTCCGTGGCAATTTAGCGGTAATCAGGGGCTGTATGGCAGAGGCGAGGTTAAGTTGTGTATTAACTTTTTACGTGTAATTGCCAATCCTTCAGATTCATTAAGTTTATATTATTTGGTAAGTTCCGAAATTTATAAAGTAGACCTGGTTGACCTGTCGCTGTGCAGCCATTTTGCCCGGCGTAGAAATCGCTCGCTTTATTCCGTGTTTGGCGATTTAGAAAATATTCCGGAGCTAAGCCAGATAAAAGATGAGACTAAGAAAAAAATAGAACAGTTGGTTTTAGATATTGAGAAATTTCTGCAGGTTTCCCGCGATGAAACAACCGGCAGGCTGCTTTATAGTTTTCTGACTGATACGGGTTACCTTAGATATCTGACGCATGACCCAAGCCTTGAGAAAGAAAATAAAATCCAGAATATCGCTAAGTTTTTTAACCAGGTGCGCGATTTTGAGCTTATTGCTAAAGAGGACCGGGTGATCAGTTTTATCAGGCATCTTAACCTATTGATTGATTCGGGAGACGATCCTCCTACGGTTGAGGCAGATATGGATCAGGACGCGGTAAATATTTTAACCATACATAAGGCTAAAGGCCTTGAATTCAGGGTAGTATTTTTAGTCAGCCTTGTGCAGGGGAAGTTTCCGGTTCCCAGGCGTTCACAGCAAATCGAACTTCCTGATATTTTGATCAAGGAGGTTCTTCCCAGCGGGGATTTTCATTTACAGGAGGAACGCCGCCTTTTTTATGTCGGTTTAACGCGCGCCAAGTCAGAGCTGTATTTGACCAGCGCCGAAGATTATGGCGGAAAACGCCTGCGCAAGCCCAGCCAATTTATTTTGGAAGCTTTAGGCACTAAATCCATGGAAGAGATTGAAAAGAAGAAAACCGCCGCGATTGAAAGCATTCGGCGTTTTGCGCCGGTTAAAGAATTGCCTAAGCCGGCCCTTCAGGAGATTCCTGCGGACAAGCTCGTCACTTTAAGTTATTATCAAATCGATGATTATTTGACCTGTCCTTTAAAATATAGATATGTGAATATCCTGCGCGTGCCAATTATGGAGCATCATACGGTTATTTATGGCCGGGCAATGCATGAGGCCGTTAGCCGGTATTTGTTGCGCAAGCTTAATGGGGATAAAGTGGCCGAGGATGAGCTCTTGGATTGTTTTGAAGCTAACTTTGACCCGCAGGGGTTTTTAGATGCTAATCATCAGGAAGAGCGTTTTCGCATAGGAAGTCAGGCGCTATCCAGATTTTATAGGGACGAAGAAAGGCGTGTCTTCAAACCAAAATTCATTGAAAAAGATTTTTCTTTTGTAATCGGTAATAATAAAATTACCGGTAGGTTTGACCGTATAGATATGCGTGATGATGGGGCAGTAATCATGGATTTTAAAACCTCCGAAATTAAAACGCAGAAGGATGCGGATAAGCGGGTTAAGGAAAATAAACAGCTTTGGCTTTATGCCTTGGCTTATCAGTATATATTTGGAGTTTTACCTGTTGCAGTGGAGCTGTATTTTTTGGAATCAGGGATTATCGGCAGCCACAAGCTTACCGAGGATAATCTGGATGAAGTAAAAGAAGATATTCTTATTGTTTCTGGAGGTATCCGCAAGCAGGATTATCCTGCTAAGCCCGAATATAAGGCCTGCACTTATTGCGCCTATAATCAGATTTGCCCTTTTGCCGTAATCCGTTAATAAAAGTTGACAACCCCTGTTATTTGGATTAAAGTTAAAGTAGAGTATGAAGGCAATTATTTCTATATTTATATGGATTGGCAGTGTTTTACTGACGATTCTCTTATTTTTTGCGGTTTTGGTTTTAACCATTCTGCTTTTTCCTTTCGATAAGAAAAAGAAGGTTACCCATAGGCAGTGTTTTTGGTGGTCAGATGCCGTAATCGGTTTAAATCCTTTCTGGCGCGTAAAAGTAGAAGGCCTGAAGAATATTGATCATAAGAAAACCTACGTTATTATCGCTAACCATCAGAGTATGGCCGATATTGTGGTGCTTTATCAGATTAAGGCGCAGTTTAAATGGGTAGCTAAAGCGAGTTTATTCAAGGTACCTTTTATCGGCTGGTGTTTAAGCCTGATTAAACACATAAAGCTTACCCGCGGTGATTTTGCCAGTATTAAAAAAATTTACCAAGAGGCAAGTGATTGGCTGCACAAAGATATGTCGGTATTATTTTTTCCTGAAGGCACCCGCAGCAGTAATGATCAGATGGGCGAATACCAGAACGGGGCATTTAAACTTGCAATTAAGGAGAAAAAACCAATCCTTCCGATTTGTATCAAGGGAACGCAGGGAGCAATTCCTAAGGGTAGCTGGGTTTTTAAAACGACGGTTGCGGCTTCGGTAAGAGTACTGCCGGAGGTAGCAACGGATGGGTTTAGCCCTGGAGATTTTGCCCTGCTTAGAGACACTGTCCGTTCAAAAATAGAAGAAGCGTTACTCCTCTAAAATTAATGAAGAAAAAAATTAAAGTAATAACTTGGATCCTTGTCTTTTTTTTAACGGTATTTCTTGCAGCCAATATTTTGTTCGCAATATTTGCTCCCCGGATCATCGAAACCCAGATCGAGCAGAATCTAAAGCTTAAAGCCAGCCTTAGCAAGGTAAGCCTGACTCTTCCTTTTACAATTAACCTTGAAAGATTAGAGATAGGGGACTTTGCCAGTATTAAGAGGGTATCTTTATCCCCTAATTTAATAGGTTTGTTATTTGGCAAAATAGTTATTCACGGCTTGACTGTTGTCGATCCGGTAATTAATCTCGTGCAGTTAGCCGATGGAAAATTAAACCTCCCGTCTTTAGAACAAAAAGGCAAGAGCCCCGCGGTTTATTTAACCAGCCTTAGGGTGCAGAACGGAAAGATAATTTTTACGGATAAAAAAATTGCGCCCGAAGGCTTCCAGATAATTTTAGATAAACTGAATATAAAAATATCCAAAGTTACCCTGCCCATTGCCTCCTTGGCTGCGAATTTTAGTTTAAGGGCAGAGCTTGTTAATTCGCGCCTTTTGCCTTTTGGTAGCATTGTATTTGACGGACAGCTGGATTATCCGGCGCAGGATATGGATGCAGATTTTAAGGTTAAAAACCTGAATGTGGTTAATTTTGCCCCTTACTACGGAGATTTTATATCAAATAAAAAACTTGCCTCGGGCTTGCTTAATCTAAGCTCTGTTTTTAAGGCAAAGAAAAATGATTTGCAGATTGTTACCGACTTTATTCTTTCCAATCTGATTTATGAAAAAGCCGAAAGCCCTGAGCCTGCTTCTCTTAATCTGGCGGATAATGCCTTGGACCTGTTTACGGACGAAAACGGAAATTTGCGCCTTGAGTTTAAAATTGACACCAAGCTTAATAACCCGGATTTAAGCCTTGAGAAAATAAAGCCTGTGATATTAAAAGCGGCTATGAAAAATTTGGTAAATCAATCCCCGGAACAGTTGGTTGATAAAGTGACAACTGCCATCGATAAGTATAAAGAGATGGGCAAGGAATTAAAGAAAATCTTCGGTAAATAGGAGAATAAGCAGATGCAGGAAACCAGGCCTAAATCATTAAGAAGTATTGAAGAGAAAATGGAAGCCTTAGATATAAAATCTTTACGTTATCATGTCCTTGAAAGCGCAAAAAACTTTAAGTGCTCTTGGATTGAATTAGGGCGTTCTTTGTACTCGGTTTATAAAGACAAAATGTATAAAGAATGGGGTTATCTCAATTTTGATGTTTATGTCAGCCGCGAGATAGGCATACGCAAACAAACTGCAATGAAGCTGCTTAAATCATATTATTTTCTGGAAAAGGAAGAGCCGCAATATTTAAAAGATGATTATGCCGATGCGGCAAAACCGGCCAGTATTCCCAGTTATGAGTCGGTTGATATCCTGCGCCAGGCAAAGAATAAAAAAGGTCTGGATGAAGAAGACTACCGAAATTTAAAAAAAGAAATATTTGAAAAAGGAAAAGACGCCGCTGAAGTTAAGAAAAATTTAGGGGTGATCATCCGGCAGAGGCAGGAGCTGGATAGCGACCAGATACAGGAAAAAAAGAGGTTTTCGGCATTAAAAAGACTTCTCGGCCAGCTGCGTTCGCTTAAAACAGAGGTTAGCACGTTAAAGATACTTTCTGTGTCTTTAATTAAAGATCTGGACAATTTGATCAGAAATATCGATTTAGAGATGGAGGAAAAATCCTGATATGTTGCCTCTACCGGTAAAAACAGTAACCTTAGAAAATAGGATGGCTCTTTTAGGCGTGCGTGAAGAGGACATTGTAGAGAGTTTTATACGTTCAAGCGGCCCGGGAGGCCAGAATGTTAATAAAACTTCTACTTGCGTATATCTAAAACACCTGCCTACCGGAATAGAGGTAAAATGCCAGCGCCAGCGTTCCCAGCTCCTAAACCGGTCTTTAGCCCGGCATATCCTTTTAAGTAAAATTGCTAATAAAATCCAGCAGGATAATTTGGCCAATCAGTCATTTAAGGCCAAGGTTATGCGCAGGAATCGCCTCAAGCCCAAAGGGCTTAAAAAAAGGATACTGGAAGAAAAGCGCAGGCATGCAGAAAAGAAATTTGTGCGCAGGAAAATCCGCGAAATTGAAGTTGCATAAATATTTTCTTGTGGTAACATATTAATGGTAAAGAAATTATTGACTTGTTAAATTAATTACCGTATAATCGTTAAGAAAAAAGGAGGTAGAGATTTGGTTTTGGCAAAGGAACAAAAGGCAAAATTAATCGATGATTTTAAAGTGCATTCCAGGGATACTGGGTCTGCCGAGGTCCAGATAGCAATTTTAACCGAGAGGATCAACGATCTAGGGGAGCACTTTAAATCACATAAGAAAGATCTTCATTCTCGCCGCGGGTTGCTTCTTTTAGTAAGTAGGCGCCGCAGACTCCTCAAATACCTCAAGGATAAGGATATGAAGAAGTACGAAAAGATTCTTGGAAAACTTAGCTTGAGGAAGTAATACTCCGCAAGGTTAAATTCAGAAAAGGAAAGAGTGACTTCATGCAGAATAAAAGTTTAAAAATTAAATTTGGAAAAAATGACCTTATCATAGAAACAGGTAAAATTGCAAAGCAGGCTAACGGTTCGGTTACGGTTACCTACGGATCAACCGTTATTTTAGTTACTGCTTGCATGTCCCGCGAAATAAGGGAGGGGCAGGATTTTTTTCCTTTAACTGTTGAATATCAGGAGAAAACATATGCGGCCGGAAGGATCCCCGGGGGTTTCTTTAAGCGAGAAGGCAGGCCTTCTGAGAATGAAATACTGGGTTCACGCCTTATTGATCGTCCGATAAGGCCTTTGTTCCCGGAGGGATTCTTAAATGAAGTCCAAGTGATGGCTATCGTTTTGTCAAGCGACGGAGAGAATGATCCGAATGTTTTGGCATTAATCGGCGCAAGCGCTGCCCTGTCCATATCGGATATCCCTTTTAACGGCCCCTTAGTTAGCTGCCGGGTAGCCAGGATAAATAATGAATTTGTCCTTAATCCTACTTATGCCGAGATTGAAAGTTCAGATTTAGAAGTTGTGGTTGCCTGTAATAAAAATGGCGTAGTTATGCTTGAATCAAAAGCTAAGGAAGTTTCCGAAGAAATTTACCTTGAAGCGGTCCAGTTCGGAGCGGACAGCTTAAGGCCTATTCTTGAAATGCAGAATGAATTTGCCCGCCTTTATGGTAAGCCTAAAGCAAATGTCGAGCTTAAGTTGATTGATTTAGACCTAATGCAGAAGATTGAGTCGCTTTCCCGCGAAAAATTGGCTGAAGTATATAAATTAAGCAAAAAAGAAGAGCGTGAAGAAGCAGTGGCTTTATTGACAAAAGAATTGGAAGTGCAGCTTACTAGTGAAGGGTTCTTGGCGCCTGATATTTGTACCGGGTTGCATGAAGTTGAAAAGAAGCAGGTGCGTAAAATGGTCCTTGATGATAATATCCGTATTGACGGGCGTTCTTTTAAAGAAATCCGCCCAATTGCATGTGAAGTTTCTGTGCTTCCGCGTACCCATGGCTCAAGCCTTTTTACTCGAGGGCAAACTCAGAGCATGGCTATAACCACTTTAGGTACCGGTGAAGATGAACAGCTAATAGAGGCTTTGGACGGAGAAAAGAAGAAATCGTTCATGTTGCATTATAATTTTCCTTCTTTTAGCGTCGGTGAAACCCGGCCTGTGCGTTCACCCGGCAGGCGTGAAATTGGCCATGGGGCCCTAGCAGAGAAGGCTTTGCTTGCGGTGATGCCGACAAAAGAAAAGTTTCCTTATACAATTAGGGTAGTTTCTGAAATTTTAGAATCTAATGGATCCAGCTCTATGGCATCGGTTTGTGCGGCGACCCTTTCATTGATGGATGCTGGTGTTCCTATCAGGGATGCTGTCGGCGGGGTTGCTTTAGGTTTGGTTAAAGAAGGCAATAAAACGGTGATCCTTACGGATATTGCCGGGCTGGAAGACCACTTTGGAGATATGGATTTTAAAGTTGCCGGAACGCGTACAGGGGTTACCGCGGTTCAGCTAGACCTTAAGATCGACGGTATTTCCCTAGAGTTGCTTAAGGAATGTCTTGCTCAATCTAAGGAAGGCAGGCTGTTTATTTTAGATAAAATGAGCATGGCTTTAGGCACTCCGCGAGAGGAACTTTCTAGTTTTGCTCCGCGCATTGATGTTTTAAAAATCAATACTGAAAAAATCGGTGAGCTTATCGGCCCCGGAGGGAAAACGATTAAAGCTATAATCGCCGCTACCGGAGCGAGTATAGATATAAAGGACGACGGTACGGTCTTGGTCGGCTCAATCGATGCTGAGAAATCAGTTGCTGCCATTAAAATGATCAAGGCAATCACTGAGGATGTAGAGGTAGGCAGAATTTACTTCGGCAAAGTTAAGCGGATTATGCAATTTGGCGCTTTTGTTGAGATAGCTCCGCGTAAAGAAGGGTTAGTGCATGTTTCTGAATTGTCCAGTACTTTTGTTAAGAAGATTGATGATCTTGTTAAAGTCGGAGACGAATTCAAGGTTAAAGTTATTGGCATAGATGAGTTAGGAAGAATTAATTTAAGCAAGAAACAGGCTGAAGCAGCTTAAAAAATAAGTCCATTCTAGAAGTGAGAGAAAGAAGAATAAATGAGGTTAAAGGCGTTATTCTAGTAGCGTTAGGGCTGATGGTTTTGGCCAGCCTTATCCGTTTTGACCGTCTTGACTTAGTTTTCTATACTTCTCACCCAAATTTTCCCCCAAAAAATCTGCTCGGAGTTTTCGGTGCTTATCTAGCCGGGTTTCTTATTTTTCTTTTCGGTAATATCTCTAGTTTTATCATTCCGTTCCTAGTTATTGCGCTTGGTGTAAAATATTTTCGCCAGGATAAGCCTTATTTGAGTATCCCTCGTATTCTGGGGATGTTTGTCCTGCTTGCCTCAATAAGCTCGTTTATTGGTATGTTTAATCTAAGCAATGAGCCTTTAAGGTTTCAAACCTCCGGGTTTTTAGGGGCGCTTACCTCTAACTTTATAACTACATATTTTAGCCGGTTGGGCGGGTTTATTATTTTTATTACCTTTGCAATCCTTTCTCTTGCGTTAGTTACGGAAATCCTCATTTCTTCGCTTTTTCTTAAAACGATCGAAAAAATGAAATCCGTGTTTTTCGGCTTATCAAACTTTCATAGTGCAAGAAAGTCTACGCCGGTAAGGGTTAAACCGAGCCTTATTAATAATTCTCTTGCCAAGAAACAGGAAAGCGAGCCAGGCCTGTCAAAACCTAAAATATTTATGCCGCAGCCGGTTCTTTCCAAGCCGAAGATTCAGATTAAAACGAAACCGGTTGCGCAAGAGATTAAGTTGAAAACCGGCGAGTTAAAAATCGGAGATTATCATCTGCCCTCTATAGATCTGTTAGATGAGCCGCCTGCCTCCGATACTAGGCAGATGAAAGAGGACCTTGAGGCTTGCGCCCGGACATTAGAAGATACCCTGGAGGATTTTGGTATTTCGGCCAAGGTTACAGATATCATCCGCGGTCCCGTAATTACCCGTTATGAACTTGAACCTGCTCCGGGGGTTAAAATTAACCGTATCGAGGCTTTAAGTGACGATATTGCTTTAGCAATTAAAGCCCAGTCAATAAGGATTATTGCTCCTATTCCGGGTAAAGGCAGGGTAGGGGTTGAGGTGCCTAATTTACAGAGTTCTTTAGTGTGTATCAGGGATCTGCTCGTATCTCCGGAGTATCATAAGCAGAAGTCAGCTTTGACAATAGCTCTAGGCAAAGATATAACCGGCCGCTCCGTGTTTGGAGATTTGGACGATATGCCGCATTTATTAATTGCCGGAACTACCGGATCAGGTAAGACCGTGTGCGTTAATACCTGTATACTATCTTTGCTTTTTAGAGAGTCACCCAATGATTTAAAATTCCTGATGATTGACCCCAAAATGGTCGAGCTTATGCCTTTTAACGGTTTACCGCATTTATTGTGCCCGGTAGTCACGGATGCCAAGAAAGCGGCAGTTGCCCTTAATTGGGTAGTTTCAGAAATGGAGTCACGTTATGTGCTTTTATCTAAGGCAGGGGCAAGGAATATTGAGGCTTATAACGAGAAGCAGGAGAAAATTCCCTATATTATAGTTATCGTGGATGAATTTGCGGATTTAATGAGTGTCGCACGCGACCAGATTGAAAATGCAATTACGCGCCTTGCACAGTTGTCACGCGCCGTAGGCATACATTTGATTCTGGCTACGCAACGGCCAAGCGTGGACGTAATTACCGGAGTAATAAAAGCAAATTTGCCTGCCCGAGTATCTTTTAAGGTAGCCTCTAAGGTTGATTCGCGTACCGTATTGGATATGAATGGTGCAGAGACTTTATTGGGTAAAGGCGACATGTTATTTTTGCAGCCCGGTAAAGAGGATCTTATCCGTATCCAGGGAGCTTTGGTCAAGGATTCAGAGATCGAAAAAGTGGTAGAGTTTATTAAAGCTCAAGGTGAACCCATTTATGATGACCAGATTCTTAAAGAGCAGCAAAAGAATAGTTTGTCTGGCGGCGGCGAGAAAGATGAGCTTTATGATGAAGCGGTACGTGTAATTATGGAAAGCAACCAAGCTTCGGTTTCTATATTACAAAGGCGGATGCGCTTAGGTTATACCCGGGCTGCGAGGATTATTGATACCATGGAAACAGAAGGCCTTGTCGGACAGTTTGAGGGCAGTAAACCGCGTAAAATTTTAGTTGATCGTCAGGCTTGGCTTAAGGATTTAACTACAGGTGGAAAGATGGAGAAACCGTGAGTATTGAGACAGCAGGATCCAGGCTAAAGAAGACCCGTCAGGAAAGAGGGTTGAGTTTAGAGGATATTCAGAAAAAAACCAAAATCCACCTTAATGTTTTACGTGCGATTGAAGGTGATAGTATTTCGGATTTAAGCCCGATCTATCTTAAAGGTTTTATTAAGATTTATTGTGCCGCTTTAGGGCTTGATGCTAAAGAGTTCATTGGCGCCTGCTCTGAGGTGGCGCATAAGCCGGTATTAAATGCTACTGTCGGCAGGCCTATAGGGGAGAGGGTTGAAAAAAAAGCATCATTTATAAAAGATGCTTCGGTAAAGTTGGTTTCGTTAAGGCCTTCGGCTAATTTTAAAAAGATAATTGTTTTTGCGGTTTTTGCCGTAATTATTATATTCTTGGGAGTGAATCTGATTAAATTTATTTCTTCCAGGCGTAGGGCCCATATAGAAAAAGTTAAGGCGCTGATACCTGCCGCTTCTCTTGCGCCAAAGGTTGCTTTAAAGCAGCAGCCCAAGGCTAAGCAAGCTAATATTAAAAAAGACCTGACAGAAGGTTTTACCTTGGGGATATTTGCTCGTAGCAAATCCTGGATATCTGCTAAGGTTGATGGTAAGGTTATTTTTCACGGCGTGCTCGCCCGCGGAAGGAGCGAAACCTGGCATGCCCGTGAAAAAGTTGAATTATCTTTGGGTGATGCCGGCGCGGTAGAGCTTCAGGTTAATGACCAGCGTTTTGATAATCTCGGCCGGCGCGGTAAGCCTCTAAAGAATATTATTATCAATAAAGATGGCTTAAAGATATCCCGATGAAACAAAAATTAGGGATACTGACTTTAGGGTGCCCAAGAAATCTGGTTGATAGTGAGGCGTTAGCAGGCCGCCTTAATTTCAAAGGTTATTCTATTGTTGAAAACATGGAGGAAGCTGATATTGCGTTAATAAATACCTGTGCTTTTATCCAGGAAGCCAAACGCGAGTCTATTGATGCCATCCTTGATTTAATTGAATTAAAAAAACAGGGCAGGCTTAAGAAATTGATCGTTTATGGCTGTTTGGCTCAGCGTTATAAAAACCTGAGAAAACAGCTGCCTGAGGTCGATGCGTTTGTAGGTTCGCCGGAATTAAACCATGAGTTAAAAAGGTTTGCGCTTACCCCTGGACATTATGCTTATTTAAAAATATGCGAGGGTTGTGTTAATAATTGCAGTTATTGCGTAATCCCTAAAATTAAAGGCACGCTTAAAAGCCTTGATGAGAAAACGATAATTGCTAAAGTCAGGCGTTTCAATAAAGAGAAAATCTCAGAATTAAATATAATCGGACAGGATATTACTGGTTTTGGGATGGATTTCTCAGGTAAAAGCGGGTTAGCTGGAATCTTAAAGAAAATAATCAGTAACGCGCCTGATATTGCATGGATTCGGCTTTTATACTTGAATCCCGAGAGGGTCAATACTGAACTGCTTGATTTAATCGCAGCAGAGAAACAGATATGTAAATATATCGATTTACCCATGCAGCATATAAATAACCGTATACTAAAGCTTATGAATAGGCGGGTAAATAAAGATGAAATTTTTGCGTTAATTAATAAAATCAAAAAGATTATACCGGAAATTACTTTGCGGACTTCAATCATCGTAGGTTTTCCTTCGGAAACAGATAAAGAATTTAACGAACTGCTTGAGTTTGTAAAGCAAATAAAGTTTGATAGGTTGGGCGCCTTTATTTATTCAAGGGAAGAGGATACTCCCGCCTATAACTTTAAAGGCCAAGTACCTGAAAAAATAAAACAAGAAAGGTTCGACATTATTATGTCTGCGCAGCAGAAAATTGCCGCGGAATTGAACTCTAATTTTCTCGGAACAATTATTCCTGTTTTGGTTGAGGAAAAACATGGCAGCGGATATGCCGGGCGGCTTCAGGCAGATGCCCCGGAAGTAGACGGCAGTGTTTTTATAAATACAAGAAAAGCGCTAAAAATAGGTAAATTTGCCCGGGTAAAAATTACGGATACTTTAGAGTATGACTTAGTGGGGGAGCCAGTCCTATGAATCTTGCTAATCGCCTGACAATGTCGCGTATATTATTGACCTTTGTTTTTATGTTCTTTTTATTTTGCCATGGGCTTTGGCCCAAGGTAATTAGTTTAGTGGTTTTTGTCCTTGCGGCTTTATCGGATTTATTCGACGGAATAGTAGCCCAGCGCAGAAATATGGTTACGGATTTCGGCAGGCTTATGGATCCCATTGCCGATAAGATACTGGTTTTGGCGGCTTTTGCGGCATTTGTCCAGCTGCAGTTGATCGATGCCTGGATGTTTGTAATAATTGTTTCACGGGAGATTTTAATCACATCTTTGCGCCTGTTTGCCTTAAATAAAGGTAAAGTATTGTCTGCCGCTCGGGCCGGAAAGCATAAGACAGCTTTGCAGATGACCGTGATATTTACTATCTTAGGTTTTATCGTGCTTAAAGAGATTATACTTAAATATTATACCTGGAATCCTGCGTGGGAAAAAGTTTTCAGGCAGGGAATATTCTTTCTCATGCTTACGACCGTAGGCTTAACGCTTTATTCCGGTTTATCATACCTATGGGAGAATCGTAAAGTCATTACCCGCTTATGAAGTCCGGAGCTTTTCTTGATTTTTTGAGCAAAATAATATCCTCTGTTTTTTTTATCGGTTATTTACCGTTTGTACCCGGGACATTCGGGAGCATGGTGGGAGCCGGTTTATTTTATTTAATTAAGAGAGCTGATTCTGCGGTTTACTTTTTAAGCATTCTTTGTATAATTCTCTTAGGGTTATTAACCAGCGGAAGGATGGAGAGGCTTTTGAATAAAAAAGATCCCAGCCGGGTGGTTATTGACGAAGTTATGGGAATGCTTGTTGCCTACAGTTTTATGCCGCTCGATTTAAAGGTTGTTATCCTGGGTTTTATTATTTTTCGTATACTTGATACACTTAAACCTTTTCCCGCAGAGAGATTGCAGCATATGCGCGGAGCAGCCGGTATAATGGGAGATGATTTAATCGCAGGGATCTACACGAATATTGTCCTTCAGGTAGTTTTAAAATTAGCTTGTTTTAAAACAGTATAAACCGCACCCGCCTTATCAAGCCTGCTTTTAAATAAGGTGATCCCCTGGGCAACAAATTCAAGGTTTTTATTAATCAAATTTTTGCCTGCTTTATTAAGTATTTTTTCCAGATTTTCGAGTTTAACATCGGTTTTTATCCGGCCAATAGTTAGATGAATAGAAAATGCGCGGGTTTCTTTAGCGGCTCCTAATTTCTCAATTTTTAGTTCTAATTGTTCAGCAATTTTTTTTATTTCCGTAAACGTATTATTTGTGCCTATCCAAATTATCCGCGGCCCAGATATGTCAGGGAAAACGCCGAATTTATCAAGTTTTATTTGAAATTGGGTAGTTTTCTTTGAGATTTCTGCGATTATCTGCTTAATATTGTTTAGCTGTCCGTCTGATATTTCACCAAGGAATTTTAAGGTGATATGCAAGTTGCCCGGTTCAATCCAGCTGATTTTAGGCAGTCCGGTTTTTAATTCATCCTGTAATATGGCAACAGCTTTTTGGATCTCTGCCGGTAGGGTTATCGCGATAAATGCGCGCATAGTAGTTTTAAGGCTTCTTGGGCAGATTTCTTGCGAATACTCTGGCGGCTACCCGAAAAAGAGAATTTTCGGCAGATATTCCTGTTTTCATCGGAAAGGCTGATAAAAACAGTTCCTACGGGTTTATTTTTATTAGCTCCTGATGGTCCTGCCAGCCCTGTAACGCTTAAGCCGAAGTCGGCATTTGTTTTCTTGCGGATGTTTTCTGCCATTAATTTGGCGATTTTTTCTGATACTGCGCCATATTTGACAATTGTTTTTTCCGGGATGCCTAAAAGCAGCTCTTTTGATTTGTTGCTATAGGCAACTACCCCTGAAAGAAAGTATCCGGAGGAGCCTGATTGACTGGTTAATAGGCTGCTAATTATGCCTCCGGTGCAGGATTCAGCAAGAGATACGGTTTTTTGACGGGTTAGAAGCGTGCGATGGATTTGTTTTAGAATTTTTGTAACCACGTAAAATATTATAGCCCATTTTAATTGTATTGACAAGTTTAGTTTCTCTGGTAAAATAATTTCAGTTAATCTTCAGGGCAAGGTGTAAATCCTTACCGGCGGTAGAGCACAATAAACCAAAAATATGGTTAAGTTGTAAAAGCCCGCGAGTCCGCCACTGATTCAATGGCGGACAGATCTGGTGAAATTCCAGGGCCGATGGTTCCGTAATAAAACGGGCACCCATTTTAAAGTTGGTTAGGGTGTAAAGTCCAGATGGAAGAAGATTACCGCTGTAAATAGCCGCGGATTCGCCGGTGATTCCTGGTGAAAATAGCAAATTGCCCGAAGAGTTTATTTCGGGCTTATTTTTTAATACCCTGCGTTTTAGGGATCTGCGCGGATGCACCCGGAGGGTATAGGAGAGCCATGTTTAACACAATTCCAGAAATTGTAGAAGACTTAAAAAACGGCAAAATGGTAATTGTCGTTGACGATGAGGACCGTGAGAATGAAGGTGATCTGGTTATGGCGGCTTCAGGCGTCAGGCCCGAAGATATAAATTTTATGGCTAAATTTGGACGCGGGCTTATTTGTGTTCCTATGGAAGAAGAGCGCTTGCGTTTTCTGGAACTTGATCCTATGCTTAAAAATACCCTGCAGCCCCATAAAGAAGATCCTTTTAAGACTGCATGGATGATTTCAGTTGATGCGGCGCGCGGAATAAGTACGGGTATCTCTGCTGCCGATAGGGCTAGAACAATTGAAATTTTAATTAGCCAAGATACTAAACCAGAAGACCTCCTGCGCCCAGGGCATATTTTTCCTTTGCGCTGCCGGCGCGGCGGAGTTTTGGTTAGGGCAGGACATACTGAAGCAAGTCTTGATTTAATGCGTCTTGCAGGATGTTATCCGGCGGGGGTAATTTGTGAGATTATGAATGATGATGGCAGTATGGCCCGCCTTGCGAATCTTCTTGAATTTGCAAAGAAACACTCATTAAAGATTTGCAGTATTGCCAGCCTTATAGAATACCGCCGCAGAAGCGAAAAATTAGTTGAGGCAGTAGTTGAAACTAAGCTGCCGACAAAATTCGGAGAATTTAAATTAGTCATCTATAGGGATACGACTTCTGATCAGACGCATATAGTTTTGTGTATGGGCAGCTGGAAAGATGAATCGGTATTGGTGCGCGTACATTCTGAATGCTTAACCGGAGATGTCTTCGGTTCATTGCGTTGTGATTGCGGCAGGCAACTGGAGAAAGCCATGCAGATAATCGCCGCAGAAAAGAAAGGGGTTATCCTTTATATGAAACAAGAAGGGCGCGGAATTGGTTTAGTTGAAAAGATCCGCGCATATAAACTTCAGGATAAAGGTATGGATACGGTAGAAGCTAACGAGGCATTAGGCCATAAGGTTGATTTGCGTGATTATGGTATCGGTGCCCAGATTCTTGTAGACTTAGGGGTTAAGGGGATAAGGCTATTGACTAATAATCCGCGTAAGATTATTGGCTTAGAGGGCTATGGCCTTAAGGTTTTAGAGCGCCTGCCTTTGGAGATTCAGCCAAACAGCGAGAATTACAGGTACTTAAAAACAAAAAAAGAAAAAATGGGGCATCATCTCAAACTTTAAACAAGGAGGAAGTTATGGTAAAAGTGCTCGAAGGTAAACTCTTAGTAAAAGGCCAAAGCTTTGGCTTGGTGGCTTCGCGTTTTAATGATATGATGACCAAAGAATTAGTGAGCGGCTGTATTGATACCTTGCTAAGGCATGGTGCAGAGGATAAGAATATTACGGTAGCCTGGGTTCCCGGCGCATTTGAAATTCCATTGGCGGCTCAGAAAATGGCCAAATCTAAAACATTTGATGCAGTAATCTGTTTGGGCACGGTTATTCGCGGCGCCACTCCGCATTTTGATTATATCGCATCGGAAGCCGCTAAGGGCGTAGCCAAAGTTTCTTTGGATAGCGGTGTGCCGGTTATATTTGGCATAATTACGGCTGATAGCATTGAACAGGCTGTAGAACGGGCAGGTTCAAAAGACGGTAATAAAGGCAGGGATGCGGCACTTTCTGCAATTGAAATGGTCAATTTATCAGGCCAGTTAAAATAATAATTTTATGAGAAAAAGGACTAAGGCAAGAGAATATGTATTGCAGATGCTCTATCAAGTGGACATTACCCGCCTCTGCCATCAGGAGGTCTTGAAAAGTTTCTGGGATAATAGCGAAAGACAGGCTGATTCCGAAGAGCTTAAGGATTTTTCTGCGCAGCTTCTTCAAGGGGTGGTGGAGCATATAGAGGAGATTGATAAAAAAATCAGCAAATACGCTGCGAATTGGCAGCTTGACCGTATGGCTTTTGTGGATCGCAATATCATGCGTTTGGGTTGTTTTGAACTTTTATTTCGTCAGGATATTCCGCCCAAAGTAGCGATTAATGAGGCAGTTGAATTGGCAAAAAAATATTCCGGATTGGAATCCGGTAAATTTGTCAATGCCATATTGGATCAGATAAAGATTGAGAAAGAAAAGTGAGATACGCTGATTTGCACGTGCATTCTTTGGCCAGCGACGGCACATGTACGCCTAAAGAACTGGTCAAAGAAGGAGTTAAGCGCAAGCTTTCCGCAATTGCCATAGTTGACCATGATACCGTTGAGGCTATTGCTCAGGCGAATGAATCGGCTCAAGGCACGGATTTAGAAATTATTCCCGGCATCGAATTAACTGCCCAGCATGAAAACCGAGAAGTCCATATATTGGGGTATTTCTTGGATTATAAGAATAATGCCTTGCTTGAAACATTAAAATTATTGCAGCAAAATCGCATCAGCCGGGCCTATAAAATAATACATAATTTAGAGGGGTTGGGGATAAAGCTTAATCCGGAAACCGTATTTAATATTTCCGGAACTGCCACAGTTGGCAGAATGCATATTGCCCGGGCGCTGGTCAAAGACGGGCATGTAAATTCCGTTTCTGAAGCCTTCTTTAAATATATCGGTGATAGCTCTCCAGCTTATGTTTTAGGCTTTCGGCTTTCGCCCCGCGAAGCAATAAAAATAATTAATGACGCAGGAGGGGTAGCTGTTTTGGCACACCCCTATATATTGCATGATGATGCTTTGGTCGCTGAATTTGTAAATGATGGGCTGGAGGGATTAGAGGTATATTACCCCGAACATTCGCAATCCATGGTTAATTTTTATCTGGATTTAGCCAGGCGGCTTAATCTTTTGATTACCGGAGGTTCGGATTTTCACGGCCAAGCGAAACCGGAAATAAAATTAGGCATGGTTAAAATACCGTTTGAATTAGTGGAGAAATTACGCCAGGCTAGAAAATGAATAAATATACTGATGAGTACTATATGGGTTTAGCTTTAAAATTAGCGCTTAAGGCTAAAGGAAACACTTCTCCTAACCCTTTAGTGGGGGCAATTGTTGTTAAAGCAGGCTCGATCATCGGGCGTGGTTTTCATGCCAAGGCCGGACTTGCGCATGCAGAGATCATTGCTTTGGAGCAGGCAGGAAAAAAGGCTAAAGGCGCGACTCTTTATGTTACCCTTGAGCCATGTGCGCATACCGGCCATATCCCTCCTTGTGTCAACCGCATTATCGCAAGCGGGATAAAGAAGGTAGTCGTCGGGATGATTGATCCCAACCCTTTAAATAACGGCAGAGGGCTTGCTTTGCTTAAACAAAACAATATTAAGGTCAAGGCGGGCATTCTGGGAGATAAGCTTAAGAAAATCAATGAAAGCTTTATAAAATATATTTCCAGCAGGCTTCCTTTTGTTACGGTTAAGGTCGCTCAATCGCTTGATGGGCGCATAGCTACTAAAACCGGAGATTCTAAATGGATTACTTCTGATAGATCACGGGTTTATGCCCATAAGTTACGCAAGAATTATGACGCGATTATGGTTGGGGTAAACACTGTCCTACGGGATAACCCAAGCCTTAATGCATGGTTTGCCCAAAAAAAACTAATAAAGGTAATTGTCGATAGTAATTTAAGTACTCCTGAGAATTCCAATATTTTTTCTGCGGATGCCCAAGTTATTATTATTACATTGCCAAGCCACCCGGGTCAAGTTACGGAAAATCGGAAGAAATTATCCGCAAAAGCCAAGATTTTGGAAGTCAAGGAAAAAGCAGGCCAGATTAATCTGCGTGATGCCTTAAAGAAGCTGGCTCAATTGCAAATAAGTAATATTATTGTTGAAGGCGGCGGTACACTGATCGGCTCGCTGTTTGATGAGAGATTGGTAGATAAGATTTTGTTTTTTATCAGTCCGAAGATTATCGGAGGTAAAGACGCTGTCTCTTCCGTAATGGGCAACGGGATTAAACGCATTGATGCCGCGATAAGATTAAGCGATTTAAAAATTAATCGTTTTGGAGAGGAATTACTGGTTGAGGCAAGGGTAAAATAGATGTTTACCGGTATTATTGAAGAATTGGGGGTGGTAAGAAAAATATCGCCTAAAGGAAATGTATCTCTTTTGGAGATTAATGCAAAAGAGATACTATCTGGCGTTAAGGTCGGGGATAGTGTCGCAGTTAATGGCGTTTGCCTTACCGTGATTTCTCTGGGGCTTAACCGGGTTAGTTTTGAAGTTATGGATATTACGCTTAAGAATACTAATTTAGGGCAGCTTAAGCCCGGTCAACAGGTTAATCTTGAGCGCAGCCTTAAAGTTGGAGACAGGGTTTCCGGGCACTTTGTCTTGGGCCATATCGATTGCCTGGGCACACTACGCAGGAAATGCTTGCGCCAGGGTATCATGGAGCTTGATATTGCTGTGCCGTATGAATTTATGCGCTATTGTCTGCCGAGAGGCTCGGTTTCTCTCGATGGCATAAGTTTAACTTTAGCTAAAGTTTCCGCAAATATATTTACTGTCTGCATAATCCCGCATACTTTTAAAAATACTACTTTAAATTTTAAAGGGCCTTCGGACAAGTTAAACGTAGAGTTTGATATCCTCGCAAAAAATATTCCTTTTAACCCATTTTAAAAAACAATTATATCGTTATTAATTGATTATCTATTATTGCGCATCCCGAGGATTTCTGTTATACTAATTAATATTTGGGGATGCAATGAGTTAGTTTCTTATTGTTAGTTTGTAACAAAAATAAGAGATGCAACGGGCGTGCCCCGTTGCATCTCCACAATAAAGTCCAGAGATGCAACGGGGCGTGGCTCAGCTTGGTAGAGCGCAGCGTTCGGGACGCTGAGGTCACAGGTTCAAGTCCTGTCGCCCCGAATAAATCTTAGGGTGAAACTTTAAAAATGGGGTACAGGTTTCCGCCGAAGGCGGACCCGCCAAAAAATTGTGGCGGGTGAGTCCTGTCAAGCCAACCAATATATAACTAAAAGGAGGCCCCTAGTGTATAAGAGTAATTTTTTGTTTATCTTGCTGATCCTTATTTTAGTCATTCCTTTTCTTGCTTTTGCCGAAGAGATAACCATTACTACTTACTATCCTTCGCCATAC